>Ga0213866_10000291_pt1 | contig 41947 bp, 42 predicted proteins | sample PICome_11_FD_160079 | JGI IMG/M metagenome (GOLD analysis project Ga0213866, IMG submission 160079) | Coastal seawater microbial communities near Pivers Island, North Carolina, United States - PICO284 | ecosystem: Environmental > Aquatic > Marine > Coastal | place: USA: North Carolina...
CGACCGGTCACCGTGGCGACCGCGGAACTGGGGGCCCGGCTGGCGCCGGGTCAGCGGCTCGACGAAGGCTTTCGTATTTCCTCGGATGGTGCCGGTGTGGCCCGTCTCCGGCTGTCGGTGGACGGACCGGAGAATTACAGCGTTGACCGGACCTATCCGATCCAGAGCCGTTCCGCCTTTTTGCCCGTGACCACCTATGATCAGACACTGATGGAAGCGGGGCAGACCTTTGTGCCGGGTGAAAACCTGCTGGACGGATTTGTCGCGGACACCGCGACCATCTCGGTCAGCTTCTCGGGCCTGCCGGTCGATTCCGGAGCGCTTTATGCGTCGCTCTCCAGTTATCCTTATGGCTGTACCGAACAGACGGTGAGCCGCGCTCTGCCGCTCCTCTATGCCGACCGGTTGAATCTGGCGGGCGGGGATGGTGCGGCAGAGGCCGAACACGTGTCCAGCGTCCAGACAGCGGTCGGGGATCTTCTCAACCGCCAGGGCGCGGGGGGCGCTTTTGGCCTCTGGCGGGAAGGGGATCGCAATGCCTCCCCCTGGCTGGGAGCCTACACCACCGACTTTCTCTACAGGGCCCGGGAGGCGGGCTATGAGGTGCCGCTCTCGGCGCTGGACCGGGCCTATGGGGCTTTGCGGGATGTCGCCGAAGGGGAAGCCTGGCGGGTCTATGGCTATGACACGGAAGTGTATGAGAGCCGCTGGCACAGCGACACCCGCACGCGGCTGATGCAGCGATCCTCGGCCTATGCGCTCTATGTGCTGGCTCGTGCCGGGCGCGCGGACATTTCCCGCCTGCGGTATCTGCATGATCGTGATCTGCAGGCCATTCGGTCTCCGCTGGCCCGGGCCCATCTCGGCGCCGGCCTCGCCCTCATGGGGGACCGGGCCCGGGCGCAGAGTGCCTTTGACGCGGCGGAGGAGGCTCTGGGCTATCGCAACAGTGGCGATTATTATCAGACGGAACTGCGTGATCTGGCGGGTGTCATCGCGCTGGCCGCCGAGACGGGCTTCAATGATCACGTGGCCCGCCTGTCGGAACGGCTGGCGGAAGACAGCCCGGAACCGGAGCAGCTGACCACGCAGGAAAAGGCTTTCCTGCTGCTCGCGGTCAGCGGTTTTGATACTGGCGAGCAGGGGCGTCTCAATATTGACGGGGACCGTCGGTTCGATGAACGCGCGCGGCGGTTTACCCTGACTGCGGCGGATCTTGACCGCGGGGTCAGTTTCCGGGTGCGGCGCGGATCAGCGCCCCTGTTCCGGTCGGTCATGGTCCGGGGCGCGCCAGATCGGGCCCCGCCCGCGGCCAGTCGCGCCCTGACCATTGAGAAGACCCTGCGAGACCTGAGGGGGCGCCCCGTGGATCTGGTGGACATCCGGCAGGGTGACCAGCTTGTGGTGTCGCTGACCCTGACCCCACGCCAGCGGCGCAACAACCCCGTGATCATTGCCGACCTTCTGCCTGCAGGATTTGAGATCGAGGCCGTGCTGCGACCCTCCGATGGTGCGGTTGCGGGGGGTGAGGACGGGGCTTATGCCTGGGTCGGTACCCTGAACCGGGCAAAAACCGCCGAGGCGCGGGATGATCGGTTCGTGGCCGCGATTGATCTGGTCGACCGGCCGCAGCGTCTGGCCTATCTCGTCCGCGCAGTGACACCGGGTCGGTTTGTCCTGCCCGGTGTTGTGGCTGAGGACATGTATCGCCCAGACGTCTTTGCCCGCTCGTCGTCCGGCATGGTGGAGATTTCTGCGACAGGGCTCGGAGCCGGCGGCGCGCCATGATCTGGCTGCGGCGCCTGGCGCTGGGTCTGACCGGACTGGTCCTGTCGGGGCTGTGCCTGGATCGTCTGTTTCCGCCGCCTCTGGAGGCCGGGCAGACCGTGTCCCGCCTGGTCACGGACCGGCACGCCCGGCCGCTGCGCGCCTTCCCCCTGCCGGATGGACGGTGGCGATTCGCAGCCGATCTGGAGGCGCTGGACCCGGTTTTCGTGGACGCCCTTCTGGCCGTGGAAGATCAACGGTTCTGGCACCATGGGGGAGTGGACTGGATCGGCCTCGTGCGGGCGGCCTGGACCTCGGCCCTGGCCGGGGACATCGTGTCCGGGGGATCTACCATCACCATGCAGACCGCGCGCCTGCTGGAACCGCGGCGGCGCACCGTCGGCGCCAAACTGATCGAGATGATCCGGGCCCACCAGATCGAGTGGCGTCTGAGCAAGACGGAGATCCTCGAGCTGTACCTGACACTGGCGCCTTATGGCGGGCCGGTGGAGGGCGTCCGCGCCGCCAGCTGGCGATATTTCGGACGCGCCCCTGACCGGCTGACCGATGATCAGATCGCCCTGCTGATCGCCTTGCCGCAGGCGCCCGAAGCCCGCCGCCCGGACCTGCGGCCGCATGGGGCCCGATCGGGACGAGACCTCATCGCCGCCAAGCTGGCCCGACTGGGCTATTTTTCAGACCGGCGCGCCGCGGATGTCCGGGCCCAGCCCGTCTTTTCGGATCGGACCGCTTTCCCCGCCGGGGCCTGGCATGCCAGTGCGACGGCGCTGGGCAATGCCCGCAGCGATGTCAGGTCGACACTGGACGGTGCCCTTCAGGCCGACCTCGAGGGGCTGGCGCTCAGGGTTGCCGAGGCTCAGGGGCCGCAGACCCAGGTATCCATTCTCGTGGTTGAGACCCGTACCCGGCAGGTGCGGGCGGCGATCGGGTCGGCCAGCCGTCAGCGGGCTGGTGGGTGGCTGGACCTGACCGCCCAGGTGCGTTCTCCGGGGTCGACTTTGAAACCCTTTATCTACGCCATGGCCTTTGATGATGGCGCGGCCCGGCCGGCGACCCGGATTGCGGATCTGCCAAAGCGTTTCTCCGCCTATCAGCCAGAGAATTTCGACCGGTCTTTCCGGGGCGATGTGTCGGTTGCGCAGGCGCTGCAGCACTCCCTGAACATTCCGGCCGTTCTCGTGCTGGACCGCATCGGAGCGGACCGGTTCTCAGCCGCGCTCCGGCTGGCCGGCGCACCGCCACGTCTGGTGGGCGGGGCTGAATCGCGTCCGGGTCTGGCTCTGGCGCTGGGTGGGGCAGGGCTCACCGCGCAGGAACTGGCGGTGCTCTATGCGGCGCTGGGTGATGGCGGCGTGGCGCGCCCCCTGGTCTGGACAGAGGCGGCGCCTGCCCCGGATCCCGGGCATCGCCTGATGTCCGCGCAGGCCGCCGGAGATATTGTTGACATTCTTCGCGGCACGCCGGCGCCGGCAGGCCGCATGCCCGGACAGCTGGCGGCGGGCGCGCCGCAGATCGCGTTCAAGACCGGAACGTCCTATGGCTTCCGCGACGCCTGGGCCGCGGGCCTGTCCGGGGGACATGTGATCATTGTCTGGACGGGGCGGGCAGACGGGGCGCCCCGACCGGGTCAGACCGGGCGCGTCGCCGCGCTGCCAGCCTTGTTTGACGTCGCAGACCGGGTTGAAGCTCATTTAGGTGGGGTACCGGAACCGGATCTGCGGGCAGGGCGGCCGTCTGCACCCACGGGTGGGGTCGGAGGCGCGCTGGTCGCCTTTGGCGGGTCCGAAGCGCCACCGGATATCCTGTTTCCGCCGGACCGGGCGGAACTCTGGGCGGGGCCGGTCAATGGGCGGCCAGGACGGGGTTTTGCGTTTGCCGGGCGCGGGTCCGGTGAGCTGAACTGGTTTGTGGATGGCCGGGCCGTGGCCCCGGATGGCGGGGGTGTCCCGGTCTGGACTCCGGCCCGGAACGGCTTTTACACGGTGGCGGCGGTTGACCCGGCTGGGCGAAGCCGGTCGGTTGAGGTCCGGGTGACGGGGCTCGATTAGGCGCAGGGTTCCCCTCCGGCACTCTGGACAAAGAACAGGCGGACATGATCTGATCTCTGCATGACCCAAGACCATTTTGACGTTCTCATCATCGGCGCCGGTCTGTCCGGCATCGGGGCGGCCTATCACCTGCAGGACAAATGTCCCGGCAAGACCTATGCGATCCTGGAGCAACGCGACAGCAGTGGCGGGACATGGGACCTGTTTCGCTATCCGGGGATCCGGTCGGACAGCGACATGCACACCCTGGGATATAATTTCAAACCCTGGACCGAGCAGAAGGCGATTGCCGATGGCCCGTCGATCCTGAACTATGTGCGAGAGACCGCGGCCGAGAATGGAATTGAACCTCATATCCGGTATGGTCACAAGGTGGTCCGGGCCAGCTGGGACAGCGGGGAGGCTGTGTGGACCATCGAGGTGGAGGTGGAGGGGGAGCGCCGGACGCTGAGCGCGGCCTTTGTGCACAACTGCTCTGGCTATTATCGTTATGATCAGGGCTATACACCCGATTTTGAAGGACTTTCTGATTATAAAGGCCAGCTGATTCACCCGCAGCACTGGCCCGACGACCTCGATTATGAGGGCAAGAAGATTGTGGTGATCGGCTCGGGGGCCACGGCCATGACTCTGGTGCCGGCCATGGCGCGGACGGCGGGTCATGTGACCATGCTGCAGCGGTCGCCGACCTATGTGGTGTCGCGCCCTGCCGAGGACGAAATGGCCAACCGCTTCCGCCGCTGGTTCGGGGACCGGGCTGCCTATCACATTATCCGCTGGCGGAATGTTCTCTTGCAGCGTTTCTTTTTCAACCGGGCCCGCAAACGTCCCGACCGGGCCCGCAAGGCACTTCTGGAGGCCGTCCGTGAGGAACTGGGGCCGGATTACGATATCGAGACCCATTTTACCCCGACCTACAATCCCTGGGACCAGCGCCTCTGCCTGATCCCGGACAGTGACCTGTTCGAGGCCATTCGTGACCAGAAGGCCTCTGTCGTGACGGACCAGATTGACCGGTTTACGCAGGACGGCCTTCAACTGGCCTCGGGCGCCACATTGGATGCCGATATTGTTGTCACGGCCACAGGGCTCGACCTGCAGTTTCTGGGCGGCATGGAAGTTGTCGTAGATGGGCGGGACATGATCCCGAACAATCATCTCAACTATCGCGGCTGCATGGTCTCCGATGTGCCCAATCTGGTCACCGTCTTTGGATATACCAATGCCAGCTGGACGTTGAGAGCCGATCTCAGCAGCGAATTCATGTGCCGTCTGGTCAATCACATGGAGGCGGAGGGCTTTGTTGAAGTGCGCCCCGTGGCGGCCGGTGTTAAGGCCGATGAAGACTTCCTCGACTTTTCCTCCGGCTATGTCCAAAGGGCGATTGACCGGTTTCCGCGCCGCAGCAGCAAGGCCCCCTGGGTCCTGACTCAGAACTATGTCCAGGATATTTTTCTGATCCGGTTTGGGCGCCTGGATGACGGGGCGCTGGTGTTCCGCCGGGCCCACGAGTCCGCGGTGGGGATCGCTTCTCCACTGGTTGCCGCCGAATAGTGGCGTTGCGCAGCAGACGGAATACAATCCGGGCTTGAATCCAACCGGTCCGGCGCGTAAGAGGGGCGCTTGGAGCCGCCTTAGCTCAGTCGGTTAGAGCGCTAGATTGTGGATCTAGAGGTCCCCCGTTCGAACCGGGGAGGCGGTACCATTCCGGCCCAGATCTGTCTTGTCCCGGCGGGTGGTTTGGATAAGGTTGTGGTGTGAGCAACCAGTCCAATGATATCGCCTTTACGCACACCCATGAGCTCCTGTCTGACGGCACGGTGGCCTTTCTGTGTGACCGCGACGAGACGGCGTGGCCCTGGCTGACCCTGCCATCGGTCCACCCGCTTGTGCTGCAGTCCATAAATTACTGGGCGTCGGTTGAGACGGGGAAAACGCGCGGCACGCTGGATCCCGATAAATGGTCCGCCCTGACCTATTCGCGCTGGGAATGCGGGACGCGACCCACCGGGCCCATCACGCATGGACTGGCCGATCATCCCGGTGACGGCTTTAAGCCTGACGAACCCGCATTTCGACTGACCTTCTTTGATTCGGCCGGCGCGCTGGTCGGCCGCATGATTGGTACGGGGGTCGTCTTCCGGACACGAGACTTTGAAGGCTGGCGTCAGAAGTCCAGAACGTCCGTGCACGCGGCGGAAGAAGGCCCGCGGCTGGCTTATGCGGCGCCGTGCGCTCTTGGGGTCGCCACGCCGGTAGAGTGTTTCCTGACACCGCTCTCGCCCACGGACGGACGGTCGGCTCAAGGTCTGATCACCCGGGCGAACGGGCTGATGCCGCATCATCCCTATCATGGCGGTTCCGGAGATCATGTGAACGCCAATCACCTCGCCGATGCGGCGTTTCAGTTCGCCCATCTGCTTCATTCGGGGCAGCGTCTGCGCTGCCGTGCCGGGGAAATGCGGTTTCGTCACTATGTTGAGCTTGGCAAGCCCTTTACCGTTCAGGAGATCAAGGCAGAGGAAGCGGCAGGCGAGAGCGGGGCAGTCGTGCTTGAGGTGAGCCAGGGGGGGCGGCTTTGCACCGAGGTGACCCTGTGGGTCGAAGCCTGCGCTGTCGGTTAGGAAGAAGTGGCTCCGCGAGTAGGACTCGAACCTACGACCGGGCGATTAACAGTCGCCTGCTCTACCAACTGAGCTATCGCGGAACACGACACGGCGTCCTTAGCAAACCCGGCGTTTGTGTCAAACGTCGAATCCAGTCCGGACAAAAAAAGGGCGGGACACGCGGTCCCGCCAAGGCATTGGGTGATGGTGGGTGCTTCCAAAGGAAGACACGTAACCTTTCGCTCATCAGGGTTAACAAGACGTTTACAAGTCTTAAAAAAGCCCGCCGATCTGATTATTTTTTCAGTGGGGAAGAGTGTGGAGGCCCCGACCGGACTCGAACCGGTGTACACGGATTTGCAATCCGCTGCGTCACCACTCCGCCACAGGGCCGCCGAAGTGAGAGGCGGGGATAGCAGGCGCGGGGCGGGCATGCAATCAGGGAATGTCTGCAATCCGATCTGGCCGGTTGCTCCTGGCGTCGTCTGTGCTATGGGCGGAGCGAATGAAGACTGGGCCGGAGAGACAAGCCGTGGATTTTCAAAAACAACGCCGCACCATGGTCGATACACAGCTGCGGGTAAATGATGTCACCTCGCCAGAGCTGGTGGCCGCCTTCCTGTCCGTCCCACGGGAGCGGTTTGTCCCCAAGTCGATGAGGGCGCTGGCTTATTCAGAAGTGGAGGTCGAGACCGCACCGGGTCGGGCGCTGTGGACCCCGCGGGACCTGGGGAAATTGTTGCGGGCGCTTGGCACCAGGCCGGATGATGTGGCGCTGGTCATTGGCGCGGGCACCGGTTACAGCGCCGCCATTATCGGGCAGAATGCGGACGCTGTGATTGCGCTGGAAGACGATGAGGATGCGGTCGCGGCCATGTCCGATCGGTTCGCCGAGATCCGGCTCGATCAGGCCGTTGCGGTTCAGGGGCCGCTGGCGGACGGTTTGCCTGATCAGGGGCCCTTTAGCCTCATTCTGGTGTGCGGGATGGTCGAGACGGTGCCGCAGGCCTGGCTTGACCAGCTGGCAGAGGGCGGGCGGCTCGGTGTCGTCGTTCGGGTCGGCCGGGACCTGGGGCAGGCAAAAGTGTATATCCGGGCCGGGGATGCGGTCTCCAGTCGTGACGTTTTTGAATGCTGCCCTCCGGTCCTGCCGGGCTTCGAAAAGACGACCGGCTTCGTTTTCTAGGCTGGCCGGGCACGGGCGGCGCGAGCGGTTTCTCAGCCGTGCCCATTGATTCTTGCCGCAAGTGCGTCAGACTGGCGAGCAGGCCAGAACTGGGAGGTCACAATGGCAGATGGACACGGCAGCGCAAAGCGCGCGGGTTTCAAGTCTTTCGCGGAGAGCACAGAAGAAGACTGGGCCCTGATCTCGGCGGAAGCGGGCGCGTTTAACAAGGGCCTTGCAGACAGGGTCCTCGAGCATCTGCGTCTGCTCAGCGGGGATTATGGCGGGTTCCCCGTCGACCGGCTGACCCATTCTCTCCAGACCGCCACACGCGCTTATCGGGATGGGCGGGATGAGGAGTATGTGGTCTGTGCCCTCCTGCATGACATTGGCGATACGCTGGGCAGCTTTAATCACCCCGACATCGCCGCAGCGATCCTCAAGCCCTTTGTATCGGAACAGAACCACTGGATGGTCGCGAATCACGGTATCTTCCAAGGATATTATTTCTTCCATCACCTAGGACTGGATCGACACATGCGCGACCAGTTCCGGGATCATCCCCATTTCGAGTACACTGCGCAGTTCTGTCATCTCTACGACCAGCCGGCTTTCGATCCCGATTATGAAAGCGAAACGCTGGAGTTCTTCGAGCCGATGGTTCGCCGGGTCATGGCTCGTCCGCGGCAGTCGGTTTATATGACCGAGGACGAGGCGGGCTCCGCCGCCTCCTGAGACACGCCGGCAGCGGCGAGCATAGACAGAGGAATGATTGCCAAGGCCGGAGGCGCTGGATATACCGGCGCGTCCCATTTCAAAGTTGGAAAAGCGATGCAAAAAACTGTTCTCACCGGTCTGGCGGCGGCCGCCCTTATTCCCCCTTCAATGGCGCAGGACGCCGGTGCCACGGGCGCTGGCGGGCTTGTCGGGCAGCTGGTCTTTTTCATCCCGCTGATCCTGATTTTCTATTTCCTGCTCATTCGTCCGGCGAATCAGCGGCAGAAAAAGCACCGGGAAATGGTCGAAGGCCTGAAAAAGGGCGACACCGTGGTCACAGCGGGCGGCTTGATCGGTCGCGTCACCAAAGTCGCCGAGACCGAGGTCTCGATCGAACTGGCCGACGGTGTCCGGGTCCGGTCGGTCCGCGGCATGATCGCCGATGTTCGGGATAAGGGCGCGCCGGTCGCCGCGAACGACTAGTCACGGGGCCGGGCGCAATGCTTAATTTTCCGAACTGGAAGGTCGGCCTGATTGCGGTCACCCTGTTATGGGGGGCGCTTCTGGCGCTGCCAAACCTGTTTTCAGATGGATTTCTCGGGCTTGAGCCTCGGGATACCGGGGCGACGGATCCTGTCGCGGTCGCGGAGTATCAGGCCCAGCTGGCCGCTGCGGAGGAGTCGTGGTGGCCGGGCGTTCTGCCGTCGGGTAAGTTAAACCTCGGGCTCGACCTGCAGGGCGGGGTCTACCTGCTGATGGAAATCGATCCTGACGAGGTCGCGACCAACCGGCTGCAGACTATATTGCGGGACATCCAGACGTCGTTGAACCGTGCGCCCCTGATTGTGCGCGAGGGTGTGCCGGATGTGATTGACGGGCGGATCAACATCAAGCTCGGTGATCCCGGGGACATGGCGGAAGCCCTGCGGCGACTGCGGCGGATCAATCCGACCATCGGGCAGACCCAGATCAAGCTCATGACAATCGAGGAGGGCGCCAATGGCGTCATCCGGATCTCAGTAGCGTCGTCGGCACGCATGGGCCTGGCGGCGGACGCGCAAAACAAGATGATGGAGATTATTCGGCGCCGTATCGACCCTGACGGGGTGTCGGAAATTTCAATCACGCCTCAGGGGGAGACCCGGATCATTCTGGAGGCGCCCGGAGAGGCAAACCCCAAGCGGATCAAGGACATTCTGAGCCAGGCGGGCCGTCTGACCTTCAACATGGCCGATTTGAGCCAGTCGGCGATTTCGGTGGCCCAGCAGACCGGACGGCCCCGGGCCGGCTGGGAATTGGTCGAGACGGCGGAGGGAGGGCTCCTCCTGATCCGCAAGATTCCAGAACTCACCGGGGCCGACATCGCCTCAGCCAATCGGGGCTTCGACGAGGCGAACCGGCCAGCGGTCAATTTCCGACTGAACGGTGCGGCGGCGACCAAGTTCTATAATCTGACCGCCCGAAACCGGGGTGACTTCTTCGCGATCGTACTCGATGGGATATCGATGTCTGCGCCGCGGATCAACGAGCCGATCCCCGGCGGAAATGTTCAGATTACCGGGCAATTCACCATGGAAGAGGCCGACGACCTGGCGGCCATCATCGAGGCCGGCGAATTGCCGGCGAAGCTGATCTTCCTGGAAGAGCGCACGGTGGGGCCCGGGCTCGGACAGGAATCCATCGAGGCGGGCTCGCGGGCCAGCATCATCGGTCTCCTTCTGGTCGGTGTCTTCATGATCGCCGCCTATGGCATGATTGGCATCTTTGCCGTCGGGTCGTTGATATCGAACATCATTCTCATCGTGGGCGCTCTGTCCGGCCTCGGTGCCACGCTGACCCTGCCGGGGATCGCCGGGATCATCCTCACCATCGGGATGGCGGTTGACGCGAATGTGATCGTCTTTGAGCGGATCAGGGAAGAACAGCGGGGCGGCCGGTCGCCGGCGACGGCGATTCAGGCCGGCTATGAGCGGGCGCTATCGGCCATTCTCGATGCCAACATCACCACCTTCATCGCGGCGTCCATCCTGTACCTGGTCGGCTCTGGCCCAGTGAAGGGTTTTGCCGTCACGCTGGCCATCGGCATTGTGACTTCGGTCTTCACCGCCTTCGTCGTGACCCGCTGGTTCACCGTCATCTATCTGCGTTCGGCGCGACCGAAACGGCTCGCGATTTAAGGGAGGTCGGACATGTTGCTCAGGCTCTGGCCGGAAGACACCCATCTTCCATTCATGTCTTTCAGGTTCCTCGCACTCAGTGCTTCGGTGGTGGTGCTGCTGGCATCCGTTGCCATGCTGGGGCTGCGCGGGCTGAACCTCGGGATCGACTTTGCAGGGGGCAGCGTCATCGAGATTGTCCAACCGGAAGGTCAAACCGCCGACGACGTTCGTTCCGCTCTGTCCGGACTGGACCTTGGTGACGTCTCCATCAACAGCGCCCGCGGCACAGGTTTGGATGCGGTGGACCTGACGGTGATCCGTTTCGAAACGCAGGTGCCCAAGGAAGGCGAGGACATTGAGTCGGCGCAACAGAATGCCAATAATCGCGTCCGTGATGCCCTGAGTGCTGCCTTCGAGGGGGTGGAATTCCGGTCAAGTGCCGCCGTCGGGCCGAAAGTGTCTGGCGAGTTGCTCCGGAGTGGCGTGACGGCCCTCGTCGTGGCCCTGCTGCTCATGATGGTGTACATCTCTCTGCGGTTTCAGTGGCAATATGCCGTCGGCGCTGTGGCAGCCCTGTTTCACGATGTGCTCATCACCATGGGCGTGTTTGCCCTGACCGGGTTCGAGTTCAATCTGGCAACGATTGCGGCTCTGCTCACCATTGTGGGATATTCCATGAATGACACGGTGATCGTCTTTGACCGCGTTCGGGAGGAAACCCGAAAATATAAGAAGATGGAGCTGGGTAAGGTGGTGGATCTGGCCATCAATGCGACCATGTCCCGAACCTTGCTGACCTCGTCCACCACACTGTTGGCTCTGGTGTCGATCTTTGTGTTTGGGGGTGCTGTGTTGCGGGGCATGAGTTTCGCCCTCATTTTCGGCGTGATCATCGGGACCTATTCCTCGATCTTTATTGCCTCGGCTGTCCTGTTGCTGCTTGGCATCGACCGGGGCGACCAGCCCAAGAAAGAAGTGGAAGGGTTTCAGGGCGTCGGCTGAAAGAGATCAGCCGTCAAGCTGTGAACTCATTGTTCTCCGAGGAGATGGCGCCGCACCAGCGCACAGAGGCCTTTGACCTCGGCGAGGTCACGTGGCGACAGGCCGCGTTCGCCGCTGCACAGCCTGCAGGCTTCGATCAGCAGAGAGATCAGCTCCGGGGAACGCCTCATGGCGGATTTTGACCGGCAGACCGCCTGCAGCGTTCCGGCAAGGGCGATCAGCGCGTCGCCGCCATAGAGCGCGGAGGCGCCGAAAAGATTATGGTTGGCCAGATGAAGGCCGGGGAGTGTGTCATCTGAAAAATTGGCCCCCCGGGCCCGTCGCCACGATTCCTCAACCGCGCGCAGGTCGCGTGCACACCACAGGGCGATCCGGGTCGCAAGAGGTGTCTGCTGTTGGGGGGATGTGGTGTCTGCCGGGCTCACCATCACCGCGGCCGGGTCGGGAGTGAGCACCCGGTCAAAAAGTGGTGATGACATGTGTAAACCGGCCATGGCTGAAAAGCCTAAGGCGAGGGTGCTTAAGAAGGATTAACCCTGACGGGTTCAGAATGAAAACTGCTCTCTGAGGATCCGCTCATCCAGAGCATGTCCGTCATCAAACAGCATGGTCAGTTTCTGGCTGCGGTCTTCATGGATGGAGACCCGCGTGACCGACCGAACTTCCTGATTGTCGGCCGAGGCTGCCACAGGGCGGCGTTTCGCATCCACGACATCGATTTCGACTTTGGCATCATGGCGTAGCAACGCGCCACGCCACCGTCGTGGTCGAAACGCCGAGATGGGTGTCAGGGCCAGAAGATTGGCGCCAATGGGCAGGATCGGGCCATGCGCGGACAGATTGTAGGCCGTCGAACCTGCCGGCGTCGCCACCAGTACACCATCACAGGCGAGCTCCGGCATCCGTTCGCGGCCATCGACGGTGATCCGGAGTTTCGCCGTCTGGGCGGTCTGTCGTAATAAGGAGATCTCATTAATTGCGAGGCGCTGGTGTTCGTTTCCATAAATATCGGTGGCCTGCATGCGCAAAGGGGACACTTTGGCATGGGCCGCGGCTTCAATGCGGTCGAAGAGATCCTCCTCCTGGAACTCATTCATCAGGAAACCCACAGTGCCGCGGTTCATGCCATAAACGGGTTTGTGGTCTTCAAAGCGTCGACGCATCGCCTCGAGCATGGCGCCGTCGCCGCCGAGAGCAACAATGATATCGGCCTCTGATTCCTCCGTCTGGCCGTAAAGATCGATCAGCCGGGCTTTGGCGGCCTGAGCTTCCGGGCGACGGGATGCGGTGAAGGCGAGTTTCATGCTCATGGGGGAGTATGTCCTTCGCCTTGGGCTCGGGGTCAAGCGGAGGGGTGAATTGCCTAATGCCCCCGGAGCGCGTAATCTCAGGGAGATCAATAATCGGGAGGATAGAATGGCAGACGGTATGACCATCACAAGTCTGAGAGGGCAGGTTAGCGATGAAGAATGGCAGGCACGGCTTGATCTGGCCGCCATGTATCGGCTGACGGCCTCTTATGGCTGGACGGATCTGATCTTTACCCACATCTCGCACAGGGTCCCGGGACCGGACCATCACTTCCTGATCAATCCCTATGGTTTGTTTTTCGAGGAAATCACGGCGTCCTCGCTCGTGAAGGTCGATTTGGAGGGGAATATCGTTCAGGAGACTCCCTACTTCATCAATCCGGCCGGGTTCACGATCCATTCGGCGATTCACGCAGCCCGTGAGGATGCCAATGTTGTGATGCATCTGCATACCGATGACGGGGTGGCAGTCTCTTCTCACAAGGAAGGCCTGATGCCCTTGAACCAGACCTCCATGATAGCGCGGCATGATTTGTCCTATCATGATTATGAAGGCATTGCGCTGGATCATGGGGAACGCGAACGTCTGGTTGCCGATATGGGCCAGACGAATGCGATGATTTTGCGCAATCACGGAACGCTTACCGTCGGCGGAACCGCGGCGGAATGTTTTTTGCGCATGTTTTTTCTGGAACGGGCCTGCAGCATGCAGGTGCGGACCCTGTCCGCGGGGCGGGACAATGTTCTTCTGGGAACCCCGGAGATCCAGGAGGTGGTCCGCGGCCAGAGTACCGCCGGCGGGATGGGGACGCTGGCCAATACTCTGGTCTGGCCTGGCTTGCTGCGGCGCCTCGCCCGTGAGAATCCCGGCTTCGACGAATAGGTCTGAAGGTTTTTTGGCCAGGTGATAAGAAAGCCGCATGGCCCTGCGGCTTTTCATCCTCTTTTTAATGTGGTGACCCCGACCTAAGTAGCCCCGTATAGTCGCCAGGACGCCCGGAAAGATGAAACACCTCAAAGCTTTTGAAGACGCGCTCGACACCATTCACGAAGAAGGGCGTTACCGCGTTTTTGTCGATTTACATCGCCACAGGGGCCAGTTTCCGAGGGCGACAGCCCGGTTCGAGCACGGCGAACGTGATATCATCGTCTGGTGCTCCAACGACTATCTCGGCATGGGACAGGACGATGCCGTGCTGGATGCGATGCACGAGGCCATCGATAAATTTGGCGCCGGCTCCGGCGGCACGCGCAACATTTCCGGGACCACCCGATATCACGTCGATCTGGAACGTGAGCTCGCGGACCTGCACGGCAAATCCGGCGCTTTGCTGTTCACCTCCGGCTATGTCGCAAACGATGCCACGTTGTCCACGCTTGGCAAAATCCTTCCTGGCCTGATCATTTACTCCGACGCCCTCAACCATGCGTCCATGATCGAGGGCATCCGTCGTGCGGGCGTGGATCGCCGGATTTTCCGGCATAATGATGTCGATCATCTGCGGGCCCTGATGCAGAATGATGACCCGGACCGGCCAAAACTGATTGCGTTTGAAAGTGTCTACTCCATGGACGGCGATGTCGGGCCGATTGAGGCCATTTGCGACCTCGCGGCCGAATTCGACGCCATGACCTATCTTGATGAGGTGCATGCGGTCGGCATGTACGGGACCGAAGGGGCGGGTGTGGCCCAGCGCGATGAGGTCATGCACCGGGTCGACATCATCGAGGGGACGCTCGGCAAGGCGTATGGCGTGATGGGCGGCTACATTGCGGCCCATGAGACGATCATAGACGCTATCAGGTCTACGGCGTCCGGCTTTATTTTTACCACCTCGACCTGTCCCGTCATGGCGGCGGGGGCGCTTGCGAGCATCCGGAAGCTCCGTTCTGAGGAGGGCCGCGTGCTGCGGCGGGCCCATCAGGACCAGGCCGCGCTCCTGAAGCAGAAGTTCCGTGATCACGGTCTGCCGGTCATGGAGAGCGACACCCACATCGTGCCCTTGCTGGTCGGAGACCCCGAAAAGTGCAAGGCGCTTTCGGACACGTTGCTGTTTGATTTTGGGATTTATGTCCAGCCGATCAATTATCCTACGGTTCCGCGGGGAACAGAACGCCTTCGGTTCACGCCGGGACCTGTCCACACGGAGGTCATGATGGATGAGCTGGTCGCGGCGATCCTCGCGGTGTGGAAGCAGCTGGGTCTGGAGGCAGCGGCCTGACCGATCAGCGCGAAGGGGTACCATAGAAAAAAGGCGCCCTGTTCATGGAGCGCCTTTCTCGTCATCTCGACAGGCTGGCTTACGCTTTCTTTTTGCGCCCCAGGCCGATTTCCTTTGCAAAGGCGGACCGCCGCTTGGCGTAGTTCGGGGCAACCATTGGATAGTCGGCCGGCAGACTCCAGCGCGCCCGGTACTCATCCGGGCTCAGCCCGTAACGGGACCGAAGGTAACGCTTCAGCATTTTCAGCTTCCGTCCATCTTCCAGACAAATGATGTGATCCGGAGTGATGGACTTGGAAATCGGCACGGCTGGATCCGGCAGGGCTTCTTCCTTTGGACCGCCCATGGCGAGCGATTCGAGGGTGCCGTGTATCGTTGTAATCAGCTCGGGCAAGGCCGAAGCAGTGACCGCATTGTGCGCGACGAATGACGCCACGATGTCGGATGTCATTTCAAGAAGGTCATTTTGTGAATGGTCGTCCATTTTCTTTTTTCTCGCCTTTTTCTTTCAAGTATTGAGTGCGACGAGTTCTGTAATCTCATGAAAATATGTTCCGAGACAAGAAAAAAATGTAGTTAACTCTATCATGTTATAGTGTAACAATCGTGCGGGGCCGAGGCGCGCGCCGGGCAAGAGGGCGAGTCGTCTGGAAACCCGGGTTCATGAAGAGGTAGGGTGCTCTGGCCGCCGATGGGCGGACACTGACCGTCCGGCCGCCTGTGCACGGCTGGGTTCAGCCCGGGTGTAAAATCACGCGGGCGCTTCAGCATGTCACCTTGCCCCGGTGCGGCAACCCTCGTAGATAAACCGGGAGATTAGGAGCCCCAGCCCATGCCCGATTCGTCGACACCCGTGACCTTTGACGCCGATACCTTCTTTTCGACACCGCTCAGTTCGGCAGATCCAGATGTCTTTGCCGCGATCGCAAAAGAGCAGACCCGCCAGCAACAACAGATTGAGCTGATTGCGTCAGAGAACATTGCGTCACAGGCCGTTCTGGAGGCCCAGGGCACGGTTCTGACCAACAAATATGCCGAGGGCTATGCCGGACGTCGTTATTATGGCGGTTGCGAATATGTCGATATTGTCGAGGAGCTGGCGATCGAGCGGGCCAAGGCCCTGTTCAATTGCGGCTTTGCCAATGTTCAGCCGAATTCGGGCAGCCAGGCGAATCAGGCGGTTTTTCAGGCGCTTCTGAAACCGGGCGATACGATCCTTGGGATGAGCCTGGATGCCGGCGGACACCTGACGCACGGGGCGCGTCCCAACCAGTCGGGAAAGTGGTTTAACGCCGTGCAATATGGGGTTCGGGAAGACACCCATCTGATTGATTACGACTCTGTTGCGGCGCTGGCGCTGGAGCACAAGCCCCAGCTGATCATTGCCGGTGGGTCAGCCTATCCCCGACAGATCGATTTTGCGCGGTTCCGGGAGATCGCCGACTCGGTGGGTGCTTATCTTCATGTCGACATGGCGCACTTTGCCGGTCTCGTGGCCGGCAAGCAGCACCCGAATCCGCTGGATCATTGTCATGTCGCCACCACCACAACCCACAAGACCCTGAGAGGGCCTCGGGGCGGCATGATCCTGACCAACGACGAAGGCCTGGCGAAGAAGTTTAATTCCGCCGTGTTCCCGGGGATTCAGGGCGGGCCCCTAATGCATGTGATTGCGGGGAAGGCCGTCGCTTTTGGCGAGGCGCTGAGCCCGGCCTTCGAGACCTACGCTGCGGATGTGATCGCGAATGCACAGGCGATGGCCGCGGCGGCCGAACAAAGCGGGTTGGCCCTGGTGTCCGGGGGGACCGATACGCATGTCGCGCTGATTGATCTCAGGCCCAAGGGGGTGACCGGTCGGGACGCTGAGCAGGCTTTAGAGCGCGCCTACATCACCTGCAACAAAAACGGTGTTCCCTTCGATCCGCAGAAACCGGCCATCACGAGCGGCATCCGCGTTGGCTCCCCGGCGGGCACCACGCGCGGCTTTGGCGTCAGCGAATTTGCGCAGATCGGGCGCTGGATCGGTGAGGTGGTAGATGCGGTCGCCGTGGGCGACAGCACGGCTGTCGAAGACCGCGTTCGGGCCGAGGTTCGCGCCCTCACAGCGCGGTTTCCGATCTATGGCGGCCTTGGAGGATAAGGGTGCGCTGTCCCTTTTGCGGCTCTGAGAATACAGCGGTGAAGGACAGCCGTCCCGCAGAGGACAACACCGCTGTGCGGCGTCGCCGCGGCTGCGAGAATTGCGGCGCTCGGTTCACCACCTTTGAGCGGGTGCAGCTTCGCGAGATCACGGTTCTCAAACGCGATGGGAAGCGGACGGCTTTCGATCGGGACAAGCTGGTAAGATCGGTCTCCATTGCCTTGCGCAAGCGGCCTGTCTCCAGCGAGCAGATTGATCAGTTGGTTTCGGGGATCGTCCGGAAGCTGGAGAGCAGCGGCGAAACCGAAATGGCGTCCGCGAATATCGGTGAACTGGTGATGGAAAGCCTCCGCAGTGTCGACCCTGTTGGGTATGTTCGATATGCGAGTGTTTACAGGGACTTTGGGGACCCTTCAGATTTTGCCCAGTTCATAGAGACCTCGGCGCTAGAGGACTGATGGCCCGCGCATCGGTCACGCTGAAACTTGCCACCAGCATGGATGGACGTATCGCCCTGTCCAATGGGGTCAGCCAGTGGATAACCAGTCCCGCAAGCCGGGCTCGGGTCCATCAGATGCGCCGAGAAGCTGATGCGGTTCTTGTTGGCGTTGGCACCGTTCTGGCCGATGACCCCTTATTGACGGCGCGGACGATCCCAATGCCAGATCAGCAGCCAGTCAGGATCGTCGCCGATAGCCATGTCCGAACTCCGGTTGAGAGCCGTCTGGTCCAGTCTGCCGGGCTCGGGCGCGTCGTTGTCGCCTCGGCCCAGTCTGCCGGCGCCGCTGTAACGGCGCTTGATGCGGCCGGGGTCGATGTTTGGCGGTGTGGTGATGGGTCCGGGCGTGTTTCGCCCGAGCGCCTGCTGGATCGATGCGCGGCAGAGGGCCTGGAAAATGTGTTTCTGGAGGGTGGTGGACATTTGGCGGGCAGTTTTCTGCGGGCCGGGCTAATTGACCGGATTGCCTGGTTCCGCGCACCGATTTTGATCGGGGGAGATGGGCTGCCGGCCGTGGCGGCCCTGGGCTATGAAGAGATGAACGCAGCCTCAAGGTGGACCCCTGTCGCTACGGAACGCATTGGGGACGACCTGCTGGAAACCTATATACGCCCTGACACAGTTTAGGAGCGAGACATGTTTACAGGCCTGGTCTCAGGAGTTGGAACGGTGACCGCCGTCGAAGACAAGAACGGATTGCGACGTTTCACCCTTCGCTCCGACTACCGATCCGACAGCATAGAGCTCGGGGCGTCGATCATGCATGCGGGCGTGTGTCTGACGGTCGTCGAGTTCGGCCCCGCAGCTGATGGTGGGGCCTGGTTCTGTGTGGAGGCGGTTCCGGAAACGCTGTCTCTGACGGTTCTTGGTGACTGGGTTATTGGAACGCGGGTCAATCTTGAGCGATCATTGAAGCTCGGAGATGAGCTGGGGGGCCATTTCGTGTTTGGCCATGTTGATGGTGTCGGAGAGATCGTCTCGGTTCTTGAGGAGGGAGAGAGCTACCGGATAACGATCCGGCCACCGGTTGACATCTCCCGTTACTTTGCACGCAAGGGGTCTGTTGCGGTCAACGGGGTGTCGCTGACCGTGGCAGATGCTCTGGATAATGGAGACTTTCAGGTGGCGATCATCCCGCATACCTGGTCGGTGACGACCTTGAACGAATTGCAGTCTGGCAGTCGGGTCAATCTGGAGATTGATATGCTGGCGCGCTATGTCGCTCGCATGATCGGCGTGGATGCGCCATCTGCAGAAACCGGCGAGGGGGCCGAGCATGGCTGAAGATTTTTCCAGCGCCATCTCCAGCATTGATGAGATCATCGAAGATGCCCGGAATGGACGCATGTACATTCTGGTCGATGCCGAAGATCGTGAGAATGAGGGGGATCTCATTATCCCGGCGGGGTTCGCGACTCCGGAGGCGGTGAATTTCATGGCCCGGTTCGGGCGCGGTCTGATTTGTCTGGCCATGACGCAGGAACGCGCCCAGACATTGAAACTGGATATGATGGCGCGAGAAAACCGCGAAAGCATGGGCACAGCCTTCACCGTGTCCATCGAAGCGAAAGAAGGGGTTACGACGGGAATTTCGGCTCAGGACCGGGCCCGAACCGTCGCTGTTGCGATCGACCCCACCCTCGACGCAGACGACATTGTGTCCCCCGGGCATATTTTTCCGTTGGTGGCCCGTGATGGAGGTACCTTGGTTCGCGCGGGGCACACGGAAGCGGCCGTTGATATTTCCCGAATGGCAGGGCTCTATCCTGCGGGTGTGATCTGCGAAATCATGAACGATGACGGCACGATGGCGCGCCTTCCTGAACTTGTCAGTTTTGCGCAGCTTCACAATCTTAAAATCGGAACCATTGCAGACCTGATCGAGTGGCGCCGCAAACATGACCGTTATCTCGAAAAGCGCGTTGAGGCGCCGCTCGACAGTGCCTATGGCGACGGGTTCAAGACCGTCGTCTTCCGCAATGCGCTCGACGGGTCAGAGCATATAGCCATCGTGCACGGTCAGGTGACCCCGGAGTCGACGACAATGGTCCGGGTCCACAGAACCGATATTCTGGCCGACGTGCTCGGAGAGACAGGACCACGACAGGGGCTTGTGGGTGCGGCTATGAGCATGATCGCGGACGCTCAGGAGCCCGGTGTTATTGTGTTCGTGAACACCATGCGACCGGGCGCGCTGTCAGAACGGCTGGGCCTCAAATCGGGGAAGCAGCCGGACCCGCACGCGCCCTTGCGCGAATATGGGGTCGGCGCGCAAATCCTTCGGGATCTCGGCGTTCGAAAGATGGTTTACCTCTCAGACATGGAGCCGACCCGTGTTGCAGGCCTTGACGGATACGGTCTGAGCATTGAGGGATGGCGCCCTCTGACGAAGAACGGCACTTAAACTTATGACACATCGAATTCTCATCGTGACTTCACGATATTACGAGCACATTTCCCTGGAACTCGAAGCTGGCGTGGCGGAGACCTTTGAGGGTGAAGACGTGGCTTTGGAAACTATTCTGGTTCCTGGGGCCTTCGAAGTGCCGGGGGCGATCGCCATGGCCGCTGACAGCTCTCGTTATGATGGTTATATTGCCTTGGGCTGTGTCATTCGCGGGGAAACCAGTCATTATGACTATGTCTGCGGAGAAAGCGCGCGCGGCTTAATGTGGCTGTCAACCGAACGGCGTCTCGCCATTGGCTATGGGATCCTGACCGTGGAAAATGAAGCTCAGGCCCTTGCTCGTGCGGATCGTAAGCAAAAGAACAAGGGACGGGATGCGGCCATCGCCTGTCTTGAAATGTTGAAGCTGCGCAAGAAATTTGTGCGGTGATCATGGTCACGCAAAAGCTCCCCTTCGACGTCATAAAGGCGCGTCGGGCGGGCGCCCGGTTGGCAGCTGTTCAGGCACTTTATCAAATGGAGCAAAGCGGGCAGGGCGCCAAAGCGACCATTCGCGATCTGATGGATGACCGGCTCGGCCTAGGACCGGACGAAATCCCGGTTGAAGAAGCGGACCCGGATCTGTTCAAGGCGATCGTCATGGCGACGGTCACCCATCAGGACTCCATCGACGCTGCCATCCTCACCCGGTTGTCAAAAGGGTGGAAACTGTCGCGTCTGGACTCGACCACGAGAGCCATCCTACGCGCCGCTACCGGTGAACTTATTGGCCACACCCATGTCTCCAGTGCGATTATCCTCGACGAGTATGTCTCTCTGGCGCACGATTTTTTCGATCAGACAGAAGCCAATTTTGTGAATGCGGTTCTCGATAAGGTGAGCGCCGACCTGCGCCCCAAGGAGCGTCGCTAGGCGAAAGGGCCGGGCATGCGTGAAATCGATTGGATCCGTCGTTACATCGCGCCCCTGGTCGATGACGAAGAGGCGGACCGTTTAAAAGACGACGCCGCGATGCTGACGCTGAATGGCACATTCGCGCTCAGCACGGATATGCTGGTCGAGGGACAACATTTTCTCGCCGGGGACCCCCTCGAAACTGTCGGACGAAAGCTTGTCCGCGTCACAGTCTCGGATTTGATCGCCAAGGGTGCCTTGCCGTCTCGGGCCATGGTGTCGATCGCCTGGCCAAAAAATCGAGGTGAGGCGGATTTCGCCGCCCTGATTTCAGGACTGGGCGCGGATCTGGCGTATTTCGGCATGGCGCTGGTAGGTGGTGATACTGTTTCGACGGATGGGCCCCTGTGCCTGAACCTTGCCGGATTGGGGCGTGCGGCCGGGGCCTGTCTGGTTCGTCGGCGCGGTGCCCGTCCGGGGGATCAGCTTCTGGTAAGCGGAGTCATCGGTGCGGCGGGGCTGGGGCTGGCGGCGCTAAAGAGGGGGATGGAGACGGTCCATGCCGCGCATTATCGCGTGCCAAACCTCGTTCCCGTGAGCATGGCGCACTGGATTTCCGACCACGCCTCTGCCTCTCTGGATGTGTCGGATGGACTGTTGCTCGACGCGGCCCGTTTGGCAGAGGTCAGCGATGTCGCCCTGGAAATCGATTTGAACGCCGTCCCTTTGGCGGAGCCGAGCAGTCGTCTTGAGGAGGTTCTGGTGCAGTGCACCGCCGGCGATGATTACCAAATGCTGATGACTGTGCCGGAAGGGTGCGAGGCGCCGGGTTTGACCCCGATCGGACGTGTTAGCTCCGGCAGTGGACTGTCCCTGTGTTTCAATGGGCGCAACATACCTCTGCCATCGCGTCTTGGGTTCGAACACGGGGAGTGAATTTCCCTTTCCTTCCCCTGCGGAGGGCCAAACAGCAGGAAGTGGTGCTTTCCGGCTTGTCTAATCGTCCGAGGTTTGGCACCTCTCCCTCCACAAGTCCGCGAATTGTGGCGATTCTGCCATAAAAAAGCGGGCAAAGGGAAAGGGAGGAGTTCTGAATGGACCTCACATTATGGTTCTATGTTGCACTGGTCGCGGGGGTTGCGGCTGTGCTCTATGGATGGCTGCAGTCGAATTCGATCATGAAGGCCGATGCAGGTAATGATCGTATGAAAGAAATCGCGGGTGCGATCCAGGAAGGTGCGAACGCATATCTCAAGCGTCAGTACACCACAATTGGCTATGTAGGTGTTGCGGTCGTCATCGTCCTCGCGATCCTGTTCCGTAATTGGGAGGTCCCGGTTGGATTTCTCCTGGGCGCTGTTCTGTCTGGCGCGGCCGGGTTTATCGGTATGAAAGTTTCCGTTCAGGCCAATGTTCGCACCACGCAGGCCGCCAGCACCAGTCTGCAAGCCGGTCTTTCCATGGCCTTTAAATCTGGTGCTGTGACAGGGCTGCTCGTGGTTGGCCTCGCCCTTCTGGGTGTGGTTGGTTATTATGGTCTTCTGGTTGGTACACTGGGCATGGATCCGGCAACCGACCGGATCGTGATAGACGGTCTTGTCGCCCTGGGCTTTGGCGCATCCCTGATTTCGATCTTTGCGCGCCTTGGCGGCGGAATTTTCACTAAGGGCGCGGACGTCGGCGGTGATATGGTCGGTAAGGTCGAAGCCGGGATTCCAGAGGATGATCCACGGAATGCCGCGACGATTGCGGACAATGTCGGTGACAATGTCGGCGACTGTGCCGGCATGGCGGCGGACCTCTTCGAGACCTATGCCGTGACCATTGTGGCCACCATGGTCCTGACCGCCATTTACTTTGCAGGTGTCGGCTATCTTGGCGATATGCTGCTGTTCCCGCTCGCCATTTGCGCCGTCTGCATTCTGGCATCGATTGCGGGGACGTGGTTCGTGAAACTCGGTAAAGGGTCAACGAATATCATGGGCGCTTTGTACAAAGGCCTGATTGCCACGGGTGTGCTGACGGTGGCGGGACTGGCTGTTGCCGTTCAGTACAGCCTGCCGTCGGGCTTTGGTGAACTGGCGGGTGGCGCGGAAGCCATCGGTATGTCCGGTTCGCTCACCGGTCTGGATCTGTTCTGGTGCGGTGTTGCCGGGCTTGTGGTGACGGCACTGATCGTCGTGATTACCGAATATTACACCGGGACGGGCTATCGGCCCGTGCGCTCCGTGGCCAAGTCCTCTGAGTCCGGTCACGGCACCAATGTTATTCAGGGGCTGGCCGTATCGCTGGAGTCGACGGCTTTGCCGGCCCTGACGATCATCGCCGGGATCATCGTGACGTTTAATCTGGCCGGTTTGTTCGGAATCGCCATCGCGACAACAACCATGCTCGCCCTGGCCGGCATGATTGTGGCTTTGGATGCTTTTGGTCCAGTGACTGACAATGCGGGCGGTATTGCTGAAATGTCAGAGTTGCCCTCGAGCGTGCGTGACACGACGGACGCTCTGGATGCGGTTGGCAACACGACGAAGGCCGTCACCAAGGGTTATGCCATTGGTTCCGCGGGTCTTGGCGCGCTGGTGCTTTTTGCTGCCTACAATCAGGACTTGCAGTATTTCGCTCAGAATGCGGCGGAAGGCTCCCTGCTGAAGGGCGTTGAGGTCGATTTCTCTATCGCCAATCCGTACGTTGTTGTCGGATTGCTTTTTGGGGGTCTGCTGCCATTCCTGTTCGGCGGCATGTCGATGATGGCGGTGGGCCGTGCGGCCCAGGCCGTTGTTGAGGAAGTCCGGAGCCAGTTCAAGAATGATCCGGGCATCATGGCGGGAACGTCGAAGCCGAATTATGGGCGTGCGGTGGATATCCTCACCACGGCGGCAATTAAGGAGATGGTTGTCCCCTCTCTTCTTCCGGTTCTCTCACCGGTTGTTCTGTTCCTGGCGATCTGGGGCATTGCAGGGGTCCCCGCGGCCCTTGCCGCGGTCGGCGCCATGCTGCTGGGTGTCATCGTGACCGGCATGTTTGTTGCGATTTCCATGACCTCTGGCGGGGGTGCCTGGGACAATGCCAAGAAGTACATTGAGGATGGCAATTTTGGCGGCAAGGGGTCTGAGGCCCATAAGGCCGCCGTCACCGGGGACACGGTTGGTGATCCCTACAAGGACACAGCCGGCCCAGCCGTCAATCCAATGATCAAGATCACGAATATTGTGGCCTTGCTGATGCTCGCGGTGCTGGCCGGCGGCCATTAAGCCGTCGCTTGAAACAACAAATAGGAAGGCCCCGGTCTGTTGCCGGGGCCTTTTTCATGGAGAGACTGGATATGTCGCAAACACTGACCCAGCTCGCGCTTCTGGTGCGGGACTATGATGAGGCCTTAGCTTATTACCGGGACAAATTGGGCTTTGAGCTTCTCGAGGACACCCAGTTGTCTGCGAGCAAACGCTGGGTTCGGGTGGCGCCTCCCGGTGGGCAGGGCGGTGCGCTCCTGCTGGCACTGGCGAGGACTCCGGAACAGGTGAGAGCGGTCGGAAATCAGGCCGGCGGACGTGTCTTCCTTTTCCTGGAGACGGATGATTTTGATCGGGACTATGCCGCGTATAAGGCCGCCGGTGTGGCGTTCACCGAGACACCGCGGGCCGAGCCCTTTGGAAAAGTCGCTGTCTTTGCAGACCTGTATGGAAATTTGTGGGACCTGATTGGCCGGACGTCTTAGGCCCTAGCGTCGGCCAGTCGGGTTGCCGGGCGTGCGTTCATCCGTCTGAGGCAGCGAGACCGCCCCGACCGTGCCGAAGATTTGCTCGAGCAAACCGAGTTCGCGGCCGCGGGTTGGCGTTTCCCGGGAGACATAATTGATGACCTGGCTGTTTGTCTCATCATAAAAAAGGACTTCATCGACCATGTCGTCATCGGCGAAATGGATCGCGGTGATAAAGCGTTCCTTGGTCTTTGGGATGAAGAAGGCGAGTCGTTCTCGACGGGTTGTGATGTAAAACCAGGTGTTTGTATCGAACAGGCTCTCACTGGACGGGGACCCAAGCTGGGCGAGAACGCTCGCTCGCGTATCGTTTCCCGGTTCGATATCCTGCGGGAGAACGCTGTCGGCCGTATAGCCATGAAGGTCTTCAATGGGTGTGATACACCCGCCCAAAAAACCCGAGACCAGAAAAACAGTGGCTAAAAACACACCCCGCGTCATTGTGGCTCTCCCGATCGTAGACCATGTGAGATAAAGCCCTTCACCCCAGCATGGCAAGCATCCAGATCATGCTTGCAACAGTTTCGAACCAGAGAATGGATATGAGCTTGATTTCACTTCTGTCCCGCCGGCGGAAAAGGCGCGAGGACGCGTCTCTGTGGCACCGGTGGATTCTCGGCACGGCGCGTGACCCTCGCCCCTTTGAAGCTGGGTGGGTCCCCGATACGCTGGAGGGACGGTTTCAGATGGTCACTCTGGTGGCCACACTTGCCCTGAGACACCTGCGGGAAACGCCCGCAACAGACCCGAAATTGCCGGATCTCGTTTATCGCAATGTGTTTTCAGGGTTCGATCATGCGCTGCGGGAAGAAGGTGTTGGTGATTCCAGCATTGCGAGGCGGATCCGGAAGATGGGAGAAGCTTTTTTCGGTCTTGCCCGGCGCTTGGATGCCGCCTTTTCGGGGACCTCAACGGAGTCGGCGCTTCGGCAGGCCCTGATCGACAATGGAGTTAGTCCTCTTGGCCACGAGGGGGATCTTGCGTTCTGGTTGATCCGCCAGGACGAGATCCTGTCCCGTTTGCCGGCCGGTGTGCCGCCGGAAGTGGGCCCTCAGGGGGCGTCGTCGTCAGCTTCTGCTCCCTAAAACAGCAGTTGTTTCACGTTGCTATTCACGCCGGTGCGACATAGTTTGCGCGCGATCCTGACCCTCGGAGTTTTTGGCTGATGCCCCGTCTTGTCCTTTCGATCGATGCCATGGGCGGTGATGATGCACCGGAAGTAGTCCTCGATGGTTTGGCCATTTTCGTAAAACGTCGCCCGGATGTCGGGTTCCAGCTCCACGGAGCCCGGGACCGGCTGATGCGTGGATTGGTCAAGCGCAACCTCTTACCCCAATGCGAAATTGTTCATCATGATGGCACGATTTCCATGAGCGATAAGCCCTCTATGGCATTGCGGCGCTCAAAAGGAACCAGCATGAGGGGAGCGGTTGAGGCCGTCAAAACAGGGGCGGCTCTTGCCGCGGTTTCGGCAGGAAACACCGGCGCTCTCATGGCGATTTCGATGCTTGTGCTTCGCAAGATGGATGGTGTTCACAGGCCAGCGATGACCGCGATCTGGCCGACGGCCCGGGGGCGGTGTGTTGTCCTTGACGTCGGCGCGAACCTCGAGGCGGACGCGGACCAGTTGGTGACCTATGCCATTATGGGCGCCGCTTATGCACGGGCCGTAACGGGAGAAGCCAATCCGTCGATCGGGTTGCTGAATATCGGTTCTGAAGACGACAAGGGAACAGATACACTGAAACTGGCCGCGGAACGGCTCGGCGACGCCGAGCTGGGACTGAATTTTGCCGGTTATGTTGAAGGGAATGATATTTCAGCGGGCGTGGTCGATGTGGTGGTTACAGACGGGTTTACTGGAAATGTCGCCCTCAAGACGGCCGAGGGGACTGCGCGTCTTGTGGCTGGATATGTTCGGTCGGCCCTGACATCCAGTCTGCTCGCCAAATGTGGGGCCTTGTTGGCCAGAGCCGGTCTGGAGGGATTGCGCCGGCGGATGGACCCTTCGAGTGTCAATGGCGGTGTCCTCTTGGGGCTGAATGGTGTGGTGGTCAAAAGCCACGGCGGAACCGATGCCGAAGGTTACGCGACCGCCATAGATCTTGCGGCGCAGCTCGCCGGGAGCCAATATCGGGAGGAGGTCGCTGTGGGCTTGGCCCGTCTGGCGTCCGTGCCGCCCGCTGAGGAGGTTGTGACATGAGCCAGCGTCGGTCGGTCGTCCTTGGAACAGGTGGTTATCTTCCCGAACGTGTTTTGACCAATGAGGATCTCGCCCGCATGGTTGAAACCTCGGATGAATGGATCGCGGCCCGGACGGGTATTCGCCAGCGCCATATCGCTGCGGAAGATCAGTTAACGTCGGATCTGGCGACACGGGCAGCCGAGTCGGCCCTTGCCGCTGCGGGGGTAGAGCCATCAGCGATTGATCTTATCATCCTCGCGACAACCACACCGGATCGTACCTTTCCGGCAACCGCGACAGCGGTGCAGGCCAAGCTGGGGATTGCCGGAGGCGCCGCATTCGACGTCCAGGCGGTGTGCTCTGGCTTTCTGTTTGCACTGGCGACCGCGGACTCCATGCTTCGGACGGGTCTGTTCGACACCGCTCTGGTGCTCGGCGCTGAAACCTTCACCCGCATTCTTGACTGGTCCGACCGGGGAACCTGTGTGCTCTTTGGGGATGGCGCGGGTGGGGTCGTTCTGCAAGCTCAGGAAGATGTGCAGGCCGGCGGTCGGGGAATTTTGGCGCACCATATCCGGACGGATGGCACGAAAGGCGATTTGCTTCATGTCGACGGGGGGGTGTCTTCGACAGGAACCATCGGGCACGTCCGGATGCAGGGGAACCAGGTATTCCGTCATGCCGTGACCAATATTTCCTCTGCAGTCGAAGCTGTCTTGGGTGAAACTGGTGTGGGGATTGAGGAGGTCGACTGGTTTGTGCCCCATCAGGCCAATCAGCGGATTCTGGATGGCGTTGCGAAAAGATTGAAGCTCAGGGAGTCTAAGGTGATTTCGACGGTGGCCGGTCATGGAAATACGTCCGCGGCCTCAATACCCCTTGCCTTGTGGACGGCAGTCAGCGATGGTCGGATCAAGCCGGGCGATCTGGTGTTGAGCGAGGCGATGGGCGGCGGATTCTCATGGGGCGCGACCCTGTTGCGGCTCTGAGAATTTTGGTTTCGTTAAGTATTCGCCCCCTAATGTTAAGAGGAGGAGTGTATGGTGGACCAATCAACCTTAACCCGCGTGGAACTGACCGACGCCATTGTGCGCGAGGTTGGCTTGCCCAGACAGACGTCCTCAGACCTGCTTGACCGAATTCTCGAACTGATTGGCCAGGCTCTCGAAGATGAAGGCCAGGTGAAGTTGTCGAGGTTCGGAAACTTTAATGTTCGGCCGAAGGCCGCCCGTGAGGGCCGCAATCCGAAAACGGGCATTGAGGCGGTTATTTCGGCGCGACAGGTTGTAACGTTTAAACCCTCTCCGATGCTTAAGACCCGCGTCGGGGGATAGAACCGGGATGGATTGATGGCTCAGTCGTTTGCAGAACGTGTGGAGAAATCCCCCGAAGCCTATCGCTCGATAGGAGAGGCTTCAGAATCATTGGGGTTGCGGCCCCACGTTTTGCGCTATTGGGAGAGCCGGTTCCCCAAAATTGTGAGCCCCTTAAAACGGAGAGACGGTCGTCGGATGTTTCGGCCGTGTGATCTGGACGGGCTAAAGGCCATACAGATTCTGGTTCATGAACGCGAGTTGACGCTGAAGAGCGCTGCAAAGGTGCTGGAAACCCATGGAGTTGAGGCGGTTCTGCGCGGGGGTGGGCGCCTGTTCGAGGCAGCAGAATCCAAACATAATGGGCCCTTTGGGAGCCCTGCACTGGATCTGCAGGCCTCGGTCCGGCAGGCCTTCTCGGGAGCATCGCCCCCCGATAATGGAGACCATGCGAGGTCTGACGACACAGGCCTTCAGCTCACTTTGGCCGGCCTGAGCGATCTGAAGGCGCGCCTCGATCAGGCGCGTGCGCGGCGGGTCGCCTGACCGTTTTTACTTAACCGCATTAGGTCATTGCCTTGCGGGGCCTGCCTGTCCTATACAGCGCCGGTGTCGGAGCGTAGCGCAGCCCGGTAGCGCACCGGTCTGGGGGACCGGGGGTCGCAGGTTCGAATCCTGCCGTTCCGACCATTTTTTTGCCCTATCCTCCGGCTATCCCACACTTGGGGGGCGAACGCCATTGGGAGGATGTTTCTCCAGTGACACCACGTCTTCTTCTCCAGCGGACAGCGGTCGGTCTGAGCCCACTTATCCTTGGAGCCTGCTTTGTTTCGCAGGTGCCCCTGATATCCGTGGGGGAAGGAACTCTTCCCGTTGCCGGACCGCTTATTGTCTGCCCGGACAGACCGTCAGAATGTTTTGATCTGGAACTTGTGGCAGACGCCTATGTGAGCGCACCCCACTTACCCCGGGAAGAGTTTGTGAAACTTCGATTTTCGGTTCTGTCGGAGGCTTTTGCGGAACCGGTCTACATTCTCGAGGTTAGCGGAGCTGACGAGGCGGACGAATTCACTTACATGATCGCCCGCCGCCGACAGGAACACACTGCAAGTTATGGGATGCTGGATGCTGTTCTTCCGAGCTGCTCTGATCTTTCCGGGGAAGATCTTCAGGCGTTCGAAGCCGCAGGCGGGCGCGTAACAGGCCACTATTCAAAGACCTGCCGCGCACCAGACCTGGAGACCCTGAAAACGGCCTGGATGGCGCAGTACGGGGCGTTACTGGATGATGAGGCCTGGTGGGCGGAAGCCAGGCGTGGCAGTTAAACAGATATCCCGGCCGCAGCGGCGTCTTTGAGAAAGGCCGCCAGGCCTTTATCCGTTAGAGGGTGCACGGCAAGGGCCCGGATAACATCTGGTGGGGCAGTCATGACATCTGCGCCAGCCATTGCGCTGTCTTTGACGTGGAGGGGATTTCGAATCGACGCTGCGAGAATTTGAGTCTCGAATCCGTAATTATCATAAATCAGGCGAATCTCACGGATCAGCTCCATGCCTTCGATATGGATGTCATCGAGACGTCCGATGAATGGAGAGACGTAGGTCGCGCCGGCCTTAGCGGCCAGCAGGGCCTGATTGGCCGAAAAGCACAGGGTAACGTTGGTTGCAACTCCTTCCGCCGTTAGCTGCCGGCAGGCTTTCAGACCATCGAGCGTGAGGGGAAGCTTCACCACCACATTGCTCGCCAGCGCCGCAAGGGCCCGGCCTTCTCGCAGCATCGCGTCTGCTTCTGTGGCGACCACTTCTGCACTGACAGGTCCATCAACGATGGCGCAAATTTCGGCGATCACTTCTTTGAAATCCCTGCCGGACTTCTTGATCAGGGAAGGATTGGTTGTCACGCCATCGGCCAGTCCGGTGGCGTAAAGCTCGCGAATGGCATCGGTGTCCGCGGTGTCGATAAAAAATTGCATGGGCAGGCCCCTTGTTGATGCGCCCGTTGTGAGGGTAATCGGTGCTTGACGCAAGCGCCCGCATCCGGTCAGAGGTGAAAGACGCTGATCCACGCCCGCGTGGTGGAATTGGTAGACACGAGGGACTTAAAATCCCTTTCCTGTATCAGGAGTGCCGGTTCGAGCCCGGCCGCGGGCACCAGGGACCTCCGATGCTTAACAGAAGGGGCACGCGCGGTTGCCTCAGAGACTTCGGGGAGCGCTGAACTGTTGCGTCAAGATTTGTCCGCGGGCGCCAGCGGTGGGTGTCTCCGGTCTTGCGGTGTTTTCCTCGCAGCTGTTTTTCGGCGTTTGAGATTGTCGCGCAGGGCCGCTTTCAGGCGGGCGTCGCGGTCGCTGGGGGGCTTAGATGGTGGCATGATTGCAGTCGTGTTTCAGATACGGTCTTTTCATCTCTGCCTGCATAAGCTAATCCCCAGCGTCTGAAAATGCCGCGGTAGCTCAGTGGTAGAGCGCATCATTGGTAATGATGAGGTCGGGAGTTCAATTCTCCCTCGCGGCACCATTTTCCAACACGTCTGTATGCAGCCTTTCTGGATGGTGTTCGGAGGCTCGAAGCGCCGTCGTCAATACAAATTATCGGCTCTTGCCCCGCCTAGGGTGAGGAAGCTGGAGGCGGGCTGCAGGCTGTGATCGTTTCCAGTCGGATTTCGAATGGACCATCTAGCCCATCAGCGATGATGATGCCGAGCGAGACCGCACGGTCTGCCGCGAAACGACCGGCAGGGACACGCCGTCCAAAAATGCTGGGTGACAGAGCGGAAAGGGACACATCAACATGGCTCCAGCGCCCGGGCGGCGTCTTTGGTATGTCAACCTGATAGGAAACGGACCGACCGAAATAGGTCTGATTACTGCGCAGGATAAGGCGGTATTGTCGGGAATCCGGTCGGACTCGTAGTCGGAAATGTGAGGCGTTGGAAAGAACGCCAGATGGCAATTGCCGGCGCAAAGAGGCGAATCCTCCCCCGTTTGTATTGATCACGCCGGAAAAAATGAGTTGACCGCCGAGAAGCTGCCCTTCGCCGCTGGATCGTCCCCCCATTACGCCATCATTCAAACTTTGCCAGGGAAAGCGTTGCTGTTGGGAGAAGTCGTCCAGCGTCAGGCAGTGCTCTGGCATCGGTTGAACCTCCACAGACTGGATCATAAGGGGGGCGGCTCCGAACAGGGCGGCCACGAAAAAAAGGAATGTCATGAACTGAATACGGTTGTGTTGCGTGGCTGGATGTTATGCTGGACCGGCCCGGCGTTTAGGCGCGCCCTTTCCAGGGCTGTAACGTAGGCCCCTTGCCGCATTTGCGCCTTTGCTTTGCCGTATGTCGCGCTATAGGTTCGGCCATGGACAAACTCAGCATTACCGGCGGCCAGGCGTTGAATGGCCAGATTACGATCTCGGGCGCGAAGAACTCTGCGCTCAAATTAATGGTGGCCAGTCTTTTGACGCCGGAGCCGGTCACGTTGAGCAATGTTCCGAACTTGGCGGATACACGGTTCCTCGCGCAGTTGCTGTCTACATTAGGTGTTGATGTGTATTGGCCGAAGGGCTCGAACGAATGCCATCTGAATGCCGAAGCCTTGACTTCGACGATCGCACCCTATGAGCAGGTTCGCAAGATGCGGGCGAGTTTTAATGTGCTTGGCCCCATGGTCGCCCGCTATGGTCACGCAACGGTGTCTCTGCCAGGGGGATGCGCCATTGGCGCGCGCCCCGTTGACCTTCACTTGAAGGCCCTGTCCGCTATGGGCGCAGACCTCCTGGTTGAAGGCGGTTACGTGAAAGCCGCCGCGATTCACGGTCTGAAGGGGGCCCGTGTCGTTTTTCCGTTCGTGTCCGTCGGGGCGACCGAGCATGCGATGATGGCGGCGACGCTCGCCAAGGGTACCACAATCCTTGAGAATGCCGCACGTGAGCCCGAAATTTCGGATTTGGCGGATTGCCTGAACAAGATGGGGGCCCGGATCACCGGGGCAGGCACTGCCACCCTGCAGATTGACGGGGTCGAGGCGCTCAACGGAACCCAGCACTCTGTCATGCCGGACCGGATAGAGGCGGGGACATTCGCTATGGCGGTGGCGGCCACCGGGGGCGATGTCACCCTGAAACGAGCGCCCGTGAACGTCCTGGGCGCCATGATTGATGCCCTCGAACAAGCAGGTGTCACTGTAGACAGCGACCCTTCGGCGGAAACACTTCGGGTCGCCCGAAGTACCGCCCCCTTAAGAGCGGTGAGCATAAATACGCAGCCGCATCCGGGTTTCCCGACCGATCTCCAGGCCCAGTTCATGGCGCTGATGTCTCTTGCGGGCGGAACATCAATCATCCGTGAGACCATTTTCGAGAACAGGTTCATGCACGCACCCGAGCTGTCGCGCCTTGGAGCAAATATAGAGGTTGGGGGACGCGAGGCGGTTGTGAAAGGTGTACCAAATCTGAAAGGGGCCCCAGTAATGGCCACAGATTTGAGGGCATCTGTATCATTGGTTATTGCAGCTCTGGCGGCTGACGGACTGACTGAGGTGAGCCGGATCTATCACTTAGATCGAGGTTTCGAATGCCTCGAGGAGAAGCTGGCCGCCTGTGGGGCATTGATTCAGCGCGTGTCTGCGGAAGAGGGCTGAGGTCCATGGGAAACGAAGTCGGTCTTAGACTGCTCGCGCATGACTCGGAGGATCTGGAGGTGATTTCGTCGGCGCTCCAGGACGCGGTTCTGAAGGCCGAACACTTACGGTATGACGCCCGGCGGCGCAGTTTCCATATCGAGATGAACCGATATCGTTGGGAACGACCGGCCGCAAGATTCCGGACGCGATCACTTCTTTCCGTGGACGGTGTCACGCGGGTCCGGACTAGGGCGGTTTCGAGGCGGGACCCCGATATGATTTACTCGCTGCTGTCGATGACCTTCAAACCTGCAGCGGACCCTCCGGGCGGGCAACTCTGTCTCCTATTTGCAGGTGATGGTGAGATTGAGCTGACGGTCGAGGCGCTTGATGTAACCTTGTTCGACAGCAGTTATGAGTGGCCCGCCCGCGATGAACCAGATCATGACAGGAAGAGATGATGGCACGATATTTTTCGACCAGACATCCGGATTTTGAGTCCGCCTTTGCGACGTTTTTGGACGAGCCCCGTGGGGCTGTTGAAAACGTCAGGGATACTGTCAGCTCCATTTTGGCGGATGTCGAAAGACGCGGGGCTGCTGCCGTCCGGGCATTCACGTTGAAATTCGACCATCTGGATATTGATCCAGGCACGCTGATGGCGGAGGCGGTGGATCTCCATGCCCTGTCTGCGACATGCCCCGAGGATTTGCGTCTCGCCATTGATTTCGCGGCGGAGCGGATTGCAAACTATCATCGGGGGCAGCGCCCGGTCGATCACTCTTATGTTGACAGTGCGGGAGTTTCACTGGGGTGGCGTTGGACCGCCCTCGACTCTGTTGGGGTCTATGTCCCCGGTGGACGGGCGTCCTATCCCAGTTCGGTCCTGATGAATGTCGTTCCGGCAAAGATCGCCGGAGTAGGCAGGATCGTCATGGTGGCGCCGGCGCCTCGCGGTGAGTTGTCTCCTGCCGTGGCCTACGCAGCCATAAAGGCCGGTGTTGACGAGTTCTATCCCATTGGTGGAGCACAGGCCGTGGGGGCTCTGGCCTTTGGTGCGGGGGCGCTGCGGCCCGTGGACAAGATTGTGGGGCCAGGAAACGCCTTCGTTGCCGAGGCAAAGCGGCAGGTTTTTGGGCGGGTCGGGATTGATACAATTGCCGGTCCAAGTGAGATCCTCGTCATCGCGGACGATACGGCCAATCCGGATTGGATCGCTGCCGACCTGCTAAGTCAGTCTGAACACGATCCTTCTTCTCAGTCTATTCTGATCACGACGGAGCCGGCGTTGGCCGCCGCTGCGGATCAGGCAGTGAAAAAACACCTGAAAACGTTGCCGACCGGAGAGCGGGCGGGTCAGGCCTGGGCAGAGCACGGCGCCATTATTGAGGTCACATCACTCGACGAAGCCGCAGAGATTGCCAATCGAATTGCCGCAGAGCATCTGGAGCTGGCGATTGCGGACCCGGAGGGCCTCCTGGACCAGATACGCCATGCGGGTGCGGTATTCCTGGGCCACCATACGCCCGAGGCGCTGGGCGATTATGTCACGGGGTCTAATCATGTCCTGCCCACAAGTCGGGCTGCGCGCTTTAGTTCCGGCCTCGGCCTTCTGGATTTCCTTAAACGGATGAGCGTGCAAAAGGCGGGCCGGGATGGTTTTGAGGCTCTTGCACCCGCAGCACTTCGTCTTGCGGAGGCAGAGGGCTTGCCAGCGCATGCGCTCTCTGTCTCAATCCGCTCGAACAAATCGGGACTGGGTTGACGCGTAAATGACGGATCACCGCCTCATTACAATTGACATTGACGAGGACACCCTTGCAGCTTCGGGACCTGATGCGGAGCACGAACGGCGCGTTGCGATCTTTGACCTGATCGAGTCCAACAGTTTTGAGGTCGAGGGAGTGTCCAAGGGACCTTATGGTCTTTATTTGTCGCTTCAGGAACGTAAGCTGGTTTTTGATGTTCGCAGCGAAAGTGGTGAGGCGGTTCACGTTTTCATATTATCTATGACACCTTTCCGTGGGATTATTCGAGATTACTTCATGATATGCGAGAGCTATTACGATGCTATTCGCCATGCCACGCCACACCAGATAGAAGCCATCGATATGGCTCGGCGTGGTTTACATAATGAGGGGTCCGACCTGCTTGCTGAGAGGCTTGTGGGCAAAGTGAAAGTGAACTTTGATACCTCACGTCGCCTCTTCACCTTGATTTGCGCTTTGCACACCGGGCAGGTTCGCAGCAATGTCCGCTAGCGGCCGGTAAAAACTGGTGGGCGGCGTTCCACGAAGCTTGCAACGCCCTCCTTGAAGTCCTGCGTGCGGAAACTGGCGTTCATTTCCTGATCTGCGGTGTCCAGCGCTTCGGAAAAGCTTTGGAAATAGGCGGCTCGGACCTGCCGCTTCATGACGGCAATGGAGCGCGGTGAGACCTGTGTTGCCATATGACGCGCCACCTGTTCAACATGGGGCAACAGCTCGTTCAGGGGCAAGGCTTTGTTGACGAGGCCAATTCTTTCCGCTTCAGGCCCCAGAAATTTTCGAGCTGTGAAAAGGAGGTCAAGGGCATGAGCCTCACCCACCAGTCTCGGAAGTAGCCAGGAGATACCGTGTTCGGCGATCAGGCCCCGTTGAGAAAATGCCGTCGTGAATTTCGCTTTGCAAGCCGCGAAGCGCAGGTCTGCGTAAAGCGACAACACTAGGCCAATTCCGGCAATCGGGCCATTGATGGCGCATATAATTGGCTTTGGGCAGCTGAACATATAGCCGAAACGCCCAGAGAAGAGGCTTTCCACGCCTGGGCCGGGGGCGTCCGGGAAAGGGTCGGCTATGACTGGCCGGCTCGATCGGTGCGGCGCGTTGGCTTCCGGTGAAATTTTCTGCAATCCATCCATATCGGCCCCAGCGCAGAATCCGCGTCCGGCGCCTGTGAGTATGATGCAGCCGATTTTAGGGTCGCGCCCGGCGTTCAAGATTGCCGTCTCAAGTTGTCCCTGCATAGTTTCGGTCCATGCATTCAGCCGGTCCGGCCTGTTGAGCGTGACGGTCAAGACGCCCTGATTCAGCTCGGTTTCAACATGTTTACTGTCTGTCATTCCGCCATCTTTCCTTTGGGATGCTCGGAAACCGTCGGGAGCTGCAGAATGTCAGCCGCCGCGAAACCGACCGGATCTTGGGAAGCCCTTAGGCACCAATTTGCCAGATTGAGCACGTTTTCCGACCCATTCGCGCCACTCAGGAAAGGCCCTGTGTCGGTCCCCCGTTGAAACGATCAGGCCGTCTTCACTATCGAAAACCATCGCATCGGCCAGATAATCTGAGCCCCGATATGATTGGAGCTTGACCCCCTTGCCCCTTGCCATTTCAGGCAGCTCTTCGAGGGCATAGATCAGCAGTTTTCGGTTGCTTCCGACAACCGCGACAGTGTCACCACGGGCGATGTCGCACACGGCGAGACTGTCGCCGCCGGCGACGTTGACCGCGGATTTTCCCGCCCTTCTATTGGACTCGAGTTCCCGCTCAGGAATGATAAATCCATATCCTGAGCCAGACGCAACAACACGCTTTCGATCCGGTTCCAAGCGAAACATCGCCAGGATATCCACGTTTTCTTCGAGGTCTATCGAAAGCCGAATGGGTTCGCCGTGCCCACGACCGCCCGGGAGCCGGTCACAGGGCAGGGTGAAGGCGCGTCCGTCGCTCGCCATGAGGATCAACTTGTCGTTGGTGTAGACTTCTTCACTTAAGTGGAGGCTGTCACCCTCCTTGAATTTCGTTGCCTGCGGGTCAAGGCCATGGCCCTTTAGCCCCCTTATCCATCCCTTGGTGGAGAGCACAATGGTCAAGGGTTCCCGGGGTTGAGAGGCTTCCAGAGCCGCACCCAGATCTATGTCCGGGGCGGCTTCAAATGCCGCTCGACGACGCCCAAGAGACGTTGCGGGGTCAAAGACCGCGCGGGCCTCCCGCAGCTCCTTCTTGACCCGTGTCCATTGACGGGCATCGGATCCGAGCAAGGCCAAGATGTCAGTCCTCTCCGCTGACAAGGTGTCATGTTCTTTGCGAATCTCCATTTCCTCAAGTTTCCGGAGGGCTCGCAGCCTGAGGTTCAGGATCGCTTCCGATTGGATTTCGGTGATTCCAAAGCGAGCCATCATGACGCGCTTTGGCTCGTCTTCCTCCCGGATGATGCGGATGACTTCGTCGATATTGAGATAAGCGACCAGATACCCATCAAGGAGGTGCAGGCGCTTCTCGATCTTTTCCAAGCGGTGACGGGAGCGCCGAACCACGACCTCTCGACGATGATCGAGATAAGCGCGCAGAACCTGCTTCAGACCCATCACCACCGGAGCGCCCCGGTGAAGGACATTCATATTCAGACTAAATCGCGTTTCCAGGTCGCAAAGGCGAAACAGGCTCTCCATCAAAATATGCGGATCAACTGTCTTAGCGCGGGGCTCGAGGATCACCCGAACATCCTCCGCACTTTCGTCCCGGACATCGGCAAGAAGGGGGGCTTTTTTCAATTCAATGAGTTCGGCCAGTTTCTCGATAAGCCGTGATTTCTGAACCTGAAAGGGAATTTCGGTGATGACCACCTGCCACGTCCCCCGGCCCAGATCCTCCACTTCATAGCGGGCCCTGATCCGGAAACTGCCACGACCTGTTTCGTAAGCCTCCAGAATGGCGTCCTGAGGTTCAACGATCACGCCCCCTGTTGGGAGGTCGGGCCCTGGCATCACTTCGAGTAGTTCGGCTGTTGTGGTTGAGGCCCGGTCAACCAGAAGCAGGGCGGCATCGATGACTTCGGCAACGTTGTGAGGCGGGATCGATGTGGCCATCCCGACGGCGATACCGGTGGCGCCATTGGCAAGGAGGTTTGGGAAACCGGCCGGTAAAACAACCGGTTCACGGTCATTTTCATCATAGGTGTCCTTGAAGTCGACCGCGTCTTCGTCGAGCCCTTCGAGAAGAAGCTGCGCCGCGGCCGTCATCCGGCTTTCCGTATAACGCATGGCTGCTGCGCTATCCCCATCGATGTTGCCGAAGTTCCCTTGTCCGTCAACGAGCGGGTATCGGACTGAGAAGTCCTGCGCCAGACGGACAAGGGTATCATAGATAGAGGTATCTCCATGGGGGTGGTAGTTCCCCATCACTTCGCCAACAACCTTGGCACATTTCCTGTATCCGCCGTCGGGGTTGAGTTTGAGTTCCCTCATGCCGTAGAGAATTCGGCGCTGAACCGGCTTCAGTCCATCGCGGACATCCGGAAGCGCGCGAGAGGTAATGGTGGACAGGGCATAGGCCAAATACCGTTTTGAAAGAGCTTCGTTCAGAGGCTCATTCACAATGCGGTGGTCTTCAGGTTCGATCAGGTCAGACAAAGGGCACTCTTTTTTCTCCGACGGCCGAGAATCACGGCGTCTTAATCTTTAACAGAAATCCGGCTTTGGTTAAGGAAGTCCGAAGCGGGGGAGAACGACCGGCTACGAGACCGGTTAGACCGGCCCCGCCAGCTTCAGGGCCAGACGCTTGCGGCTGGGTGGCATGCCTCGGTGCACGGCGCTCAAAAGCCGGGTCTCTATAAAATGCCCGGTCAGCGTAAGGCCATGGCTAATGTCGGCTAAGTTCGCTTCGGCGCCCGGGTCGAGTAAAAAGGTTGGGAGCGGGAGGAGTCGGGAGAGATAATCACCGGCCTCTTCTGCAACCACAGCCCGCCCGGTTTTGGGTGACACGTGGCTCAGCCCGTCCCGGGCCCCTGACAAGGCACATTTCTCAAGGTCGAGTCCAAATCCAAGCGCTGTCAGGAGGCCGAGCTCCCACCGGACATACAGGGCAGGCCAGATATCGGCATCGTTTAAGCTGTCCAGCAGAACAAGACTGGGATCATACATGGCGGAACCCGCGCTGTCCCCTTCATCCAGCGCCTGTCGAAGCAGGTCAGTGAGGCTGGAGATCGCGCTCAGGGCGGCGGGACTCTCGAGGTGCCGTGCGGCATGAAGTTTCTGAGCCTCGGCGGTTTCAAAACGTCCGAGTTGATCCTCAAGTCGTCCGCTCCAGGAAAGGTCCAGTGTGTTTCCCGGTTCGAATTGCGCCCGCTTTTGCCGGCTGGCACCGCCATACACCAGGCCGGACCGGCGTCCGCGGCTCTGCGTTAAGACGTCAAGAATCAGCCCGCTTTCGCCGAAGCGTCGCGCCCCGAGCAGGAGCCCAGCATCACGCCACTGCATGGGGTGGGCCTTCAGGCATCGAATTCCAGACCGAGGCTGGCGTAGGCGTCGCGTCTTTCTTGCCACTTAGCATCCACTTTCACGAAGAGGACGAGATGAACGGGTTGACCGATGAGGTTGCTGATCTCTTCTCTGGCGGCCTGACCGATGGCTTTGATGGTTCGACCACCTTTGCCCAGGATCATGCCCTTATGCTGCTCGCGTGCGATGATGACAGCTTGCCGAATTTTGACAGATCCGTTGTGAAACGGTTCCCAGGTTTCGGTCTCCACCATGAGCTGGTAGGGGAGCTCCTGATGTAGGCGCAGCATGAGTTTTTCCCGGGTGGCCTCCGCGGCCATCAGACGCAAAGGCAGGTCCGCGGTCTGGTCTGGGGGGTAAAGTGCGGTGCCGTCTGGCATGGCGGCCGCTAAGGCGGTCCCCAGGTCCATTACGCCATCCCCTTTCAGGGCCGATACCATGAAGATCTCTGAAAACAGGTCTTCAGACCTGAGTTCGTTCATCAGGGGCAAAATCAGATCATGTGGAAACAAATCAATCTTGTTCAGTGCCAGAAAAGCAGGCCTTTGGAGCGAACGCAGCTGCGCAAAAACGTGTTTGTCATCTTCTACAGAGCGTTTTTGGGCCGGGCTCGCCGTGTCCTGATAAGTGGCTATCCAGGCAGCGGCATCTATAATCTGAACAATAGCATCAGCATCCTCCGCACCGTTCCACGCGGCTTTTATCATCGCGCGGTCGAGGCGTTTGCGGGCCTGAAAAATGCCCGGCGTATCCACCAGGACCAGTTGTGCATGATCGATATGGGCAATCCCACGTATCGGAAAGCGGGTCGTTTGAACCTTGTGCGTGACGATGGCGACTTTGCTTCCAACCAGGCGGTTCACCAAAGTTGATTTTCCTGCATTGGACGACCCGATCATGGCCACGAAGCCGGCGCGGCGAATATTTGCCATATCTGGTGTGTCCGTTTTGGGGGAAAGGGGGGTCATGTGAATTGTTCCAGTAGAGAGTGTGCAGCCGCTTTCTCGGCATCCTGCTTGCTGCGTCCGGTCGCACGGGCTATGCCATGGCCTTCCACAGAAACCTGAACGGTGAAAATGGGGGCGTGATCGGGGCCCTCCCGCGACAACGTCTCATAGGTGGCGTAGGGTGCTTTGTTGGCGCCGCACCAGTCGCTCAGGCGTGTTTTTGCATTATCGGCGGAGGTCTCATCAAGCGGGTCGGTGATTTGAACCCATATCCGCCGGATAAAGGCGTCAGCAGCCTTAAGTCCTCCATCTCTGTAGATTGCGGCAATCAACGCCTCGATCGCGTCGCCCACAGCTTTGTCATAATGACCGGATTCATTTCTTTGCATTGAGGGGTCGACGAACAGGAACTCCCGGAGCTGCAGGCTATGGCCGATTTTGGCGCATGTTTCTCCGCTGACCAGACGATGGAAGACCTTGGTCAAGAACCCTTCTCGCTCGTTAGGATATTTCTGGATCAACCACTCTGCCATAACCAGACCGAGAACGCGGTCACCAAGGAACTCCAGCCGCTGATTGGAAAAACTTGCACCCCCGTCATATTCGTCGATCAGGCTAGGATGGGTTAGCGCCCGCACCAAAAGCGCGTCGTCTTTAAACCGATAGCCAATTCGCGCTTCCAGAGTTTCCCGCCGATCGGGCGAGAGGCTCAGGCGCTGTTTCGCCTTTCCTGCGGAGCGAAGCCGGGTGCGTTTGGGGCGGCTGGGACCTCTCACGGGCGGGAGCTTTCTGGAAAAGCCTCGATAATCACCTGCGCTTCTGCCCAGGGATGATCGTCTGTCATGGTCAGGTGAACGCTCGCCTGATGACCATCGGGCAAGAGCTCATGCAAACGGCGCGCGGCGCCCCCGACCAATTTCAGTGTCGGCTTACCGCTGGGAAGATTTATGACTTCGATATGTTTCCAATGAACACCACGACGCGGAACACCGGTGCCCAGCGCCTTCGCGCAGGCCTCTTTCGCGGCAAAACGTTTGGCATAGGTTTCCGCCGTGCGCCGCCGCCGGCGGGCCTTCTCGATTTCGCCGGACGTAAAGCAGCGCAACTCGAACCGCTCTCCAAACCGATCAAGTGACCGGGCGATGCGGTCGATGTTGCACAGGTCATTTCCGATTCCGATGATCATGCCCTCGCCTCGTCGATCAGGGCCCGCATTTTCTGAATGGAGGCTTCCAAGCCGACAAAAATGGCTTCACCAATCAGGAAATGACCGATGTTCAGTTCCGCGAGCTCCTTGATCGCCGCGATTGGGCCAACATTCTCAAAGGTCAGGCCATGTCCGGCATGGGGTTCGAGACCGCGTTGTCTCGCATCTTTCGCCGCGCGGTCCAGGCGCGCCAGTTCGACGGCGACACCTTCCGCATCCCCGACCCGATAAAGGTCTGCATAGCGACCGGTATGCAACTCTACCACAGGTGCCCGGATATGGGCTGCGGCCGCAATCTGAGCCGGGTCGGGCTCTATAAAGAGGGAAACCCGGGCCCCCGACTGACGCAACCGTTCGACGGCAGGGGAGACCTGATTATGGAGTCCTGCAACATCGAGACCGCCTTCCGTGGTCCGCTCTTCGCGCTTTTCCGGAACAAAACAGGCGGCATGGGGTCCGAAACGTTCTGCAATGTCCACCATTTCGTCCGTTAGCGCCATTTCAAGATTGATCGGTAGATCCGTCGCGGTCCGGATCCGGGCCAGATCATCATCGCGGATATGGCGACGATCCTCGCGAAGGTGAATGGTGATGCCATCGGCACCTGCTCTTTGAGCGACAGCGGCGGCGCGCGCCGGATCTGGGACGTCGCCCCCTCGCGCGTTTCGGATGGTAGCGACGTGATCGATGTTGACACCGCGACGGGG
>Ga0213866_10000293_pt1 | contig 41775 bp, 34 predicted proteins | sample PICome_11_FD_160079 | JGI IMG/M metagenome (GOLD analysis project Ga0213866, IMG submission 160079) | Coastal seawater microbial communities near Pivers Island, North Carolina, United States - PICO284 | ecosystem: Environmental > Aquatic > Marine > Coastal | place: USA: North Carolina...
GATGTATTACAGGGGGATCTGGGCCCCTCGTTTAAATATTCGGGGCGAACCGTCAATGAGCTGATTGCCGCGGGATTTCCGGTTACCGCCGAACTGGCGCTGTATGCCATGTTGGTAGCCCTATTTATCGGCATCAGTGCCGGGGTGATTGCCGCTATAAGACCCAATACATTGCAGGACTATATTCCCATGTCAGCGGCCATGCTGGGTATCTGTATGCCATCATTTTTACTCGGTCCCATACTGGTATTGGTATTTGGCATCCATCTGGACTGGGTGCCAATCTCCGGCTGGGGGGATATTCCCGGGGATAAAATCCTGCCGGCTATCACTCTGGGTACGGGCTACGCCGCCTATATTGCCCGACTGACCCGCGGCGGTATGCTGGAAGTGCTAGCGCAGGACTATATACTCACTGCCCGCGCCAAGGGGTTGTCCCAGTGGGTGATTGTTGGCAAACACGCGTTGCGCGGTGGATTGATTCCCGTGGTGGCATTTTTAGGCCCGGCCTTTGCCGGTCTGTTGGGGGGCTCATTTGTGGTGGAGACTATCTTCCAAATCCCCGGCTTGGGGCGCTTCTATGTGACCTCGGCATTTAATCGCGATTACACCATGATACTGGGGATGACTGTCTTTTTCGCCACGTTAATTGTGTTGTTTAATCTGCTCTCCGATCTGCTGGCGCTGTGGCTCAACCCCAAGTTGCGTCACCAACTGCGAGGGAAGGCCTAGTGAATGATCGTCAGAACACGCAAATTCCAGAATCCGGCAGTTCGCTGTGGAATGATGCCTGGCTGCGCCTGCGCAAGAATTATCTGGCGCTATTTGGCCTCGGCCTGTTGGTTTTATTGTGCCTGATTTCCCTGCTGACTCCCTGGATCGCCCCCTATGGCTACGAGCAACAGAACCTGTTGCTGGGGGCAGCACCGCCCTCCTCGGAGCACTGGCTGGGCACGGATATCTTTGGTCGCGATATGCTGACGCGAATCATGTACGGCGGGCGGGTATCGCTGATGGTGGGCTTTATTGCCACTTCGGTAGCATTAGTAATCGGTATTCTGTGGGGCGCCACCGCCGGCTTTTTGGGCGGACGGGTGGATGCGTTGATGATGCGCATTGTGGATATACTCTACGCCCTGCCATTTATGATCTTTATCGTGTTGCTGATGGTGGTGTTTGGCCGCAATATCCTGCTGTTATTTGTCGCCATCGGTGCAGTGGAATGGCTGACTATGGCGCGTATTGTGCGCGGTCAGGTGATGGCACTGCGCCAGCAGGAGTTTGTTGAGGCCGCCTATTCTATGGGGCTGTCGCGCTGGACCATTATTCGCCGCCATCTGATTCCCAATACCCTGGGACCGGTGATTGTCTACACCACCCTAACCATACCCAGTGTTATGCTTTTAGAGGCATTTTTAAGCTTTTTAGGGCTGGGTATTCAGCCGCCCGAAAGCTCCTGGGGCCTGCTGATTAACTACGGGGTGGAAACCATGGAAGAATACCCCTGGCTGCTGATCTACCCCGGGCTGGCTCTGTCCCTGACCCTGTTTGCATTGAACTTTCTCGGCGACGGGCTGCGCGATGCGCTGGATCCCAAGGCCTCGGTGGATTGAGGACGCGCTATGGCACTGCTTGAGGTAAAGGATCTGTCGGTTCACTTCCACACCCGCCACGGGGTGGTCAAGGCAGTCAATGAGGTCAGTTTCTCGGTGGATCTGGGGGAAACCCTGGCCATTGTCGGCGAATCTGGCTCGGGTAAGTCAGTCACCTGCTATAGCATTTTAGACCTATTACCCAAACCGCCGGCGGTAATTGAGAGCGGTACCGCCCTATTTGATGGTGATGATCTGCTCACCTGTTCAGATGGTCAAATGCGCCACTATCGCGGTCATGATATCGCGATGATCTTTCAAGACCCGATGACCTCGCTAAATCCGTTTCTCACTATCGGCGAACAGCTTATAGAACCGCTGATCTACCATCCGGACAGTACGCTGCGACAGTCCCGAGCTAGTGCTCGCAGCCAAGCCATTGCCCTGCTAGATGAAGTGGGCATTGTCAATGCAGAACAGCGCTTTGATAGCTACCCCCATGAGTTTTCCGGCGGGATGCGCCAGCGAGTAATGATCGCTATGGCACTTATCAATCAACCGCGACTGCTGATCTGTGATGAGCCCACCACCGCACTGGATGTGACTATTCAGGCGCAGATCCTTAAACTGATAAAAGATCTACAGAATAGCCGCGATCTGGCAGTTATCTTTATCAGTCACGATCTAGGGGTAGTGTCCGGGATTGCCGATAACGTCATGGTGATCTGTGATGGCAGCGTACAGGAGCAAAACAAAACCCAGAATATCTTTCACCACAGCCAGAGTGACTACACACAGAAGCTGCTGGCGGCTATCCCCCAAGGGGCAAAACAGGCGCCAAACCATAGCCAACCCGATTCGCCGCTGGTGACGGTTAACCATCTTAAAACCTACTTTCGGGATTATTCCCAAGGTACTCAGGGGCGCGGCTCCAGAGGTGAAAATCTGATTAAAGCGGTAGAGGATGTGTCTCTAACCATTAACCGCGGTGAAATTCTGGGGCTAGTGGGCGAGTCGGGCTCTGGCAAATCCACTCTGGGACGGTCAATCCTGCAACTGGTACCCACTACCGCGGGATCGGTTTGCTATGCCGGCACCGAACTCACTGGCTTAAATGCCCAGCAGCTGCTGCCGTTTAGACGCAAACTGCAGATGATTTTTCAGGACCCCTACGCTTCACTGAATCCGCGAATGACGGTCTATCAAACTCTGGCAGAACCACTGCTCTACCACCGCCTGGCCGATCGCAAGACTGTTGATCAGCAGGTGGCTACGCTTATGGATGATGTGGGATTGGCGCGATCCAGCCTGCGCAAATATCCCCATGAGTTTTCAGGTGGGCAGCGGCAGCGGATTGCTATCGGCCGTGCTATCGCCACCGCGCCGGAGTTTATTGTCGCCGATGAGCCGGTATCAGCGTTGGACGTAACTATTCAGGCGCAGATCCTCGACCTGATTCTCGATCTGGTAGAGCGCCACAATCTTACCCTGTTGTTTATTTCCCACGATCTCTCGGTGATTCGCCATATTTGCGACCGCGTGGCAGTGATGCATCACGGGAAATTGGTGGAACAGGCTGATACCGAGGAACTTTGGTCGAGGCCACAGATGGACTACACGAGAAGTCTGTTACAGGCTATCCCGGAAATTGCTAGCCAATCATCAGAAACCACGACTAGCCATTGAGCGAGCTGGTTTAGTTCAGCGGATATTGAATGCCCGTGCCCCGCAAACCACAGTAACCATTGGGATTTTTGGCCAGATACTGTTGATGGTAATCTTCGGCATAGTAAAACACCGGCGCCTCACATATCTCAGTGGTAATACTGCCATAGCCTCTCTGATCCAATAGAGACTGCACGGTTTTTGCAGCATGGTCAGCGGCTTCTAATTGGGTATTATCTATACAGTAGATCGCCGAGCGGTACTGGGTACCGCGGTCGTTGCCCTGGGCCATGCCCTGAGTGGGATCGTGGGACTCCCAGAAAACCGCTAACAGCTGTTGGTAGCTGATCTGCTCGGGGTCAAACACCACTAGCACCGCTTCGGTGTGACCGGTTAAACCAGAGCAGGCCTCCTCGTAGGTGGGATTGGGGGTATAGCCACCCGCATAGCCCACCGCGGTGGTCGCCACTCCCGGCTGTTGCCAAAAGCGGCGCTCTGCCCCCCAAAAACAGCCCATGGCAAAGATTGCAGACTGCAAACCCTCGGCAAACGGCGGTTGGAGTGGCTGGGCAGTTACCCAGTGACGATTGGCGATCTGCATAGACTGCTGTCTTCCCGGTAACGCCTGCTCGGGGGAAACCATCTGGTAGGTTTTGGTGGAAAACATATTTATCAGCCTGTCGGCAATTGGGTCAAACTGCTTACGGCAGGCATATAAAGGCCGATTAAAGCTGATCCAAACCCAGGGCTAAATCGGCGATAATATCGGTGATATCCTCAAGCCCCACCGCAACCCGAATCAATCCGTCATCAATACGCGCAGCCGCCCTTTCAGCATCGGTAAGACGACCGTGAGTGGTGGTAGCCGGATGCACAATGGTGGTTTTGGCATCACCGAGATTGGCGGTCAGAGAGAGCATCTGAGTGCTATCTATCACCTGCCATGCCGCCTTTTGGCCGCCATTGATTCTGAAGGAGACCACACCGCCGAAGTCGGATTGCTGTTTTTTCGCCAGTTGATGCCCGGGATGATCTTCCAAACCAGCATAAAACACCTGCTTCACTTTGGGATGTTCGGCCAACCACTGGGCCAGCACTGCCGCATTGGCCGAGTGAGCTTGCATTCTGAGGTTTAAAGTCTCCAAGCCCTTAAGGAATATCCAGGCGTTAAAGGGGCTCATAGTTGGCCCCGCCGCGCGAATAAAACTCAGCACCGGCTCCATGAATTCAGCACTGCCAACAAGGGCACCCCCGAGAGCGCGACCCTGACCGTCAATATATTTAGTTGCCGAGTGCATCACAATATCGGCTCCCCAGTTTAGGGGCTTTTGCAGTGCTGGGGTGCAGAAGCAATTGTCCACCACCAGCAGCGCCTCTGATTGCTTGGCCAACTGGCTCAGTGCCTCAATATCAGCAATCTCCGACAGTGGATTGGAGGGCGTCTCACAGAATAGCATGCGAGTGTTGGATTTTACCGCAGACTGCCAAGCTGACAGGTCAGTTAGCGCCACATAGGAGATTTCCACACCGAACTTGGCGATAAATTTATCCATCATCACCTTGGTGCTACCAAATACATCCCGCGAGCAAATAATATGATCACCGGCCTTTAACAGCGCCATAATCACCGATAGAACCGCAGCCATTCCCGAGGCGGTAGCCACACACTGCTCCCCCTCTTCCAGGGTAGCCAGGCGCTGTTCAAAACTGCGCACTGTGGGGTTGGTATAGCGCGAGTAGACATTGCCTTCAGCCTCTTGGCTAAAACACTGAGCTGCCATCTCGGCATTATCAAACACGTAACTGGAGGTTAAAAACAGCGCTTCCGAGTGTTCGTTTTCATGGGTGCGCTGATAGCCATCGCGAATAGCTAAGGTCGCTGGTTGATAGTTTGTTTTATTATCTTTAGTTGTCATTGGATTACCCAGTCTCAGCTAAGCCACACCGTTGTTGTGTATGCCGATCACCGAGCGTTTCTTAATTTCCGAAGATGCGTCGCCCTTCTGTTTGGCACTGTCATTGCGCAGCTGATCGATGCGGTTGAGATAGGACTGATCCACATCGCCAGTAATATACTCGCCGTTGAATACCGAGCATTCAAAGCGTTTTATCTGTTTGTTGCCCTCTACCCCCGAGGCGATTAGATCTTCGAGATCTTGGTAGATAATCCAGTCTGCACCAATAATTTCACCCACCTCAGAATCACTGCGACCGTGGGCAATCAGCTCGTTGGCCGAGGGCATATCAATGCCGTAGACATTGGGGTAGCGAACTCCCGGTGCAGCGGATGCCATATAGACATTCTTAGCCCCAGCTTCCCGCGCCATTTGAATAATTTCTCTCGAGGTAGTGCCGCGCACAATAGAGTCGTCCACTAACAGCACATTTTTGCCGGCAAATTCCAGCTTGACCGCATTGAGTTTCTGGCGCACTGACTTTTTGCGCTCAGTTTGGCCGGGCATGATAAAGGTGCGCCCGATATAGCGGTTTTTCATAAAGCCTTCACGAAGCTTAACGCCGAGATGCTCGGCTAGGGCTTGGGCAGAGACTCTGCTGGTATCTGGGATGGGAATTACCACATCAATATCATGCTCTGGTCTCTGACGGAGGATTTTCTCGGCCAGCTTTTCGCCCATTCTCAGACGGCATTTGTAGACCGAAATATTATCCATTAGCGAGTCTGGGCGGGCGAAGTAGACATGCTCGAAAATACAGGGGACCAATTCATGTTGCTGGGCACACTGCTGCAGATGCAGCTGACCCTGTTTGTCGATAAACAGCGCTTCACCGGGCTCCAGATCTCTAATCAACTCAAAGCCCAAGCTATCTAAGACCACAGATTCAGAGACCACCGCATACTCTTGACCCTTATCGGTTTCGCGCACACCAAAACACAGTGGGCGGATGCCATGGGCATCGCGAAAGGCGAATAGACCGTGATTGGCAACCAGCCCAACCACCGCATAGGCACCTCTGCAGCGCTGATGCACTGCAGCCACTGCGGCAAAGATATCCTCACTGGCGGGCTCGAGTTTTCTGCAGGATTGTAGTTCGTGGGCAAACACATTGAGCAGCACCTCGGAATCCGAGTCGGTGTTCAAGTGGCGCATATCCGTGCGGAAAATATGCTCCCGCAACTCATCATCATTGGTGAGATTGCCGTTGTGAGCCATGCAAATCCCATAGGGCGAATTGACGTACAGGGGCTGGGCCAATGCCGGACCGGAGCTGCCTGCAGTGGGATAGCGCACATGGCCTACACCCAAGTTGCCTACCAGTCGCAGCATATGATTGCGCTGGAAAACATCCTTTACCAGTCCCTCGCCTTTACACTGATGCAACTCACCCTGATGATCGGTAACAATACCAGCGGCATCTTGCCCGCGGTGTTGCAACATGGTCAATGCATCATAGAGCCGCAGATTGACTTCAGATGTCCCAGAAATACCTACTACACCGCACATGATCTATATCCAACTGGTCAATAATTCTTTTAGTTCAGTTACCGCCTGATTGCCCCAACTCTCAAAACCCTGAAAAATTGGAATTAGCGCGGACTCTGTCCACCAGGGGTCTTGTTCTACAGGGATTGCCTTGGGCAGCATTATTACTAGGGCCAGAACAATTAACAATCCCCTAAAGACACCAAATACCAGGCCCAGGGTTTTATCGGTTCCACCCAATCCGGTAGAGTCGATCAATTTCCCCAGCAGGAAGTTGATCAGCGCTCCCAACAACAGGGTGCCGACAAACAGTCCACCCCAGGCGGCGAGCTGACGCATCGAGGCCAGCTCAATCAAATTGGTTAACAGTGACGACACCGCCGAACTAAAGGTCATTGCCACTACAAATGCCGCTATCCAAATCACCAGCGACATGGTCTCTCTGACAAACCCACGCACGGTACTAATCAGTCCAGAAATGACGACAATAACTGCGATAGCTATATCTACTGTGGCTATTTCCATGATCAATAGCTCAGCTAATTAAGGAACATATTTTAATAGCAACGAATCGGTATTGAATAATTGGTCAATTTCAGCTTTCGCCGCAATAGCCCGCCGCCGATCAATTTTCGGCCCCACATAGACGCGATACATGGTGCCATCGGTCAATTCTACTCGCTTTTTAAATGCTTTAAACTGTTTTTCTCGCAGCGAATCCATCAATTCCTGAGCCAGCGACTGCTTTTCAAAGCTACCCACTTGCAATACCCAGGCGTTGGGGAGTCCGGACTCATTCAAGCCGGCGTCAGCGGCATTCTCCAAGTTGTCGGGCTGGGAGGCATCAACATCAAACAGTGGCGCCACCTGCTGGGGCTCCACCAAACTAGATGGACGCGCGGCAACCGGAATCTGAGTAGCAGAAATTTCTGGCGGCGCAGGAATCAGCGACTGTCGATCAATGGGTTCTGGATCGGTAAAGTCAAACAGCAGAGGCAGTAGTAAAAGTCCTAATGCGACGAGCACAATCGCCCCAATCATTCGCTGTTTTATACTATTGCTCACTATTTTCTCCCTTTGAAATCAAGCGCAGTACTTCTGCCACAGTGTAAAATGAACCAAAAACGGCCACTGTATCACCACTATCAGCCTCGGATAAGGCAGAAATAAATGCCTGTTCTACGCTGTTGTGCAATGTGCCATCGGCGGCGCTATTGTATAACAGATTTAACAGTGATTGTCCGTCAGCTGATCTTGTTACTCCCTGCAATTGGGCAACTTTCCAATCATCAATTACCGGCTTGAGGGCAGTTACCATTGCCGACCAGTCTTTGTCCTCTAGTACCGCCGCCACCGCTATATAGCGACCTTTGCCAGAGGACAATTGAGCAGACAAGTGAGAGGCCTGTTGAGCGGCCAGTTCAGCGGCCAAAACAGCCGCAGCAGCAGGATTGTGGGCCACATCCAGGATCAGATTAACACCCTGATAGGTAAGGCGCTGCTGTCGACCCCTGAGGAACATATTATCCAAAGCAACGCGGCACTTTTCCCCATTGAGCTGGAAGCCCGCACAAAACAATGCTTGCAGCGCCAGAGTCTTATTGATCGGCATTAGCCCAGCAACAGGCAAATTCTCTATTTTGACACCGCTAACCCCTTCATCATGAGGGGCGCTCAAGGCAACAGAAAATCTATTATCCTCTGTCTGATAGCTAAAATCGCGGCCAATCCACAGCGCATCAGCCGCGGTTTTAGCTACAAGGTTCTCAAAGTTTTCTGGGTAGTCGGTCTCACCAATAATCAGCGGTCGACCGGAGCGGGCAATACCCAGTTTCTCTGCCGCGATTTCAGCTCTTGTATCGCCAAGCCACTGCTGGTGATCCAGATCTACACTGGTTAATACGGCGACATCGGCATCGATAATATTGGTGGCATCTAATCTGCCCCCCAGACCCACTTCCAGCAGAATAAGATCTAACGCTGCACCACTAAATATCAACAGTGCAGCTAGGGTGTTAAATTCAAAATAGGTCAGGGATATCTGGTCGCGCAGCGCTTCTATCTGTTCAAATGCGGCGACAATTTTGTGGTCGGATACCGGCTGGCCTGCAATACAAATTCGCTCGTTAAAGCTCAGAAAATGCGGCGAGGTAAAGGACCCCACGCGATAGCCGTGCTCGAGCATCACCGCCTGCATACTGGTGACACAGGAACCCTTGCCATTGGTTCCGGCCACAGTGATTACTCGGGGATTGGCAGTATTTGTTCTCGGCAGATGCTGTTGGCATCTCTGCCACACCGCTGATACCCGCTCTAATCCCAGATCTATCTCACTGGGATGTCGCGCCTCAAGCAGGGTCAGCCAGTCCGCTAAACAGCGGTCAGCCATCGGCGGGTTCTGGTTGGTTGGTCAGTTTTGAGAGGATACTGCCCAGGCGATCGCGCATCTGATGACGGCTGACAATCATATCAATATGACCTTTCTCCAGCAGAAACTCACTGCGCTGAAACCCCTTGGGCAGTTTTTGACGAATAGTCTGCTCGATAATATTGGGCCCAGCAAATCCGGCGCGGGCACCGGGCTCGGCGATATTTAAATCACCCAACATCGCCAGACTAGCAGATACACCGCCATAAACAGGATCGGTCATCACTGAAATATAGGGAATTCCCGCGGCCTTGAGGCGCTCGAGAATAGCACTGGTCTTGGCCATCTGCATCAGCGAGATCAGCGCCTCTTGCATACGCGCGCCACCAGTGGCAGAAAAACAGATAAATGGGCGCTGTTGTTCCAGGGCGACGCCAGCAGCGCGGGCAAACTTCTCGCCCACCGCGTAGCCCATGGAACCGCCGTGAAAGGCAAATTCGAAGGCACAGGCGACCACAGGAATGGTTTTTAAGTTTCCAGACAGGGCGACCAGGGCATCCTTTTCACCCGTCTTTTTACGCGCCTCAGTGAGACGATCGCGGTATTTTTTAACATCCTTAAATTTGAGTCTATCGATCGCCTCAATATCCTCGCCGATCTCAACCCGACCCTGTTGATCCAAAAAGACATCGAGACGCCGTCGCGCACCGATACGCATATGGTGATCACACTTGGGACACACATCTAGGTTGCGTTCCAGCTCGGGACGGTAGAGTGGTGACGCGCACTTAGGGCACTTTTTCCACAGCCCCTCTGGGACTGAGTTAGACCGCTCAGTCTTGCTAGATGCAGGGCCTGCGGGTCGAATTCGTTTCAGCCAATCCATCGATTTACCTTAAAATTATTTGATGACGCTGGGCGTTGTACCCTATTCGAATAGGTTAATTCTAACACGAGAAAAGCTGTCTCTTTAAGCCATACGGCCAATTAAATAACCGATCTAATCAATATTTTTTGCTCGGCGGACAAATGCCTCCACCAGTGATCGATCTTTGATCCCGGGCGCTGATTCAACGCCACCGCTGACATCAACCATTGCGGGTCTTATAAGAGACACCGCATCCGCAACATTATCGGCGGTTAATCCACCGGCAAGAATAAGCGGATAATCTCTCGAGGTAGGCAGTCTAGACCAGTCAAAGCTGTGCCCAGTGCCACCATAGAGGTCATCACTCCAGGCGTCAAAAAGGAATCCCCCCTGAGCTCGGTAGGCAGCGATCTCAGAATCAATATTCAAGCCAGCTCGCATGCGCACTGCGCGGATAAAGGGATAGTTAAATTGATGACAGAATTCTGGACTCTCATCACCATGGAATTGCAACAAGTCCGGCTTGACCTGCTCAATCACCCGATTGACCAGGGCTTCGGTAGCATTGACCAACAGGGCCACAGCCAGAGCAGGCTGCTTGATCATTGACCTGATCTCAGCCGCTCTTGCCACGTCCACATAGCGGGGACTTGGTTCATAGATCACTAGCCCCAGCGCGTCGGCACCGGCCTGTTGCACCATCTCCGCCTGCTCGGGGCTGGTAATCCCACAGATTTTAACGCGTACTGTCATGACTGATTGCTTCCTAATGTCGCTGGCAGAAAAACTGGGCCTTTGGGTAGCTGGGGCAGTCGAAAATGCTCTGGGTATTTAACATCAACTAAGTAGAGCCCACTGGCTGCTGCCGTAGCGGCGCTTTGGCATCGATCAGCGCCGGCCAAAAGCTGCTGAATCCAGATCGGTTGCTGTCGACCCATACCCACCTCCAGCAGTGAACCTATTATATTACGCACCATATGTAATAAAAATGCATTGGCTGCAATCTCAAAAACCACTAACGAACCATTGGCATAAATATCCGCACTCAGCACATTGCGAAACGGGGAGTTCGACTGACAACCGGCGGCACGAAAGGCTGAAAAATCTTGCTCACCCAGCAGATAGTGGCAGGCCTGTTGCATCGCGGCAGTATCTAATGACTGTTTAATCCAAGTTACCCCCTGAGCCATAATCGCGGGGCGGGTTGGACTGTTATCAATAATATAGCGGTAGGTGCGCGATTCGGCACTAAAACGCGCATGGAAATCCTCACTCACCCTATCGGCCCAAATCAGGGCAATGCTGTCGGGCAATTGGCTGTTAACCCCTTGCACCCAGTTATAGCCAGTGCGCTCTGCGCTGGAATCGAAGTGAACCACTTGATGGCTGGCATGTACCCCAGTATCCGTACGCCCGGCGCAACCCACAGTGACTGGACTGTCGGCTACATAGCTCAGCGCCTGCTCCAGTTCTTGTTGCACTGAGGGACTGTGCTTTTGCCGCTGAAAACCGCAGTACGCTGTACCCTGATACTGAAGTATGGCGGCATAGCGGTGGATACCCCGAGGCAATTGCTGCCCCTCGGGCATCTTACAACCCGCTGTGTAAATCCAATCAGCCATGGTCAACGGTGAACTCCCTAGTCGTCGAGCTGATCGAGAACAGCTTGGGCCTGTGCCCTGCCCGCCTGGTCAGCTTCGCTGATAATTTCTTCGAGAATCTCACGGGCTGTCTCACTGTCACCCATCTCTGCACAGAGTGTCGCCATATCTAACTTCACTTTAAAGGGATCCATATAGTCTAGGTGCTCAGTATCAGTATCGCTGGCATTGGTCAGATCAGCGGATGGAAGCTCGGCGAGCTCATCATTCATCTGCGCCTCTAGTGCTTTTTGGCCGGGAAGATCTGCCTCAGAGCTATGGGTGTTTGCAGGTTTTTTGCTTGCGGTGCTCTCGGCGATATCAACATCGGCATCTGCATCGGCAAAAATACCGGAGTCATCAGCAGGGTCGGCGGCAAACGGGCCACTAAGCACTGAATCCGTCAGACTATCAGCACCTTCAACAGCGTCCCTACTGCCAATATGATCAGCTGTGTCTGCGGATTGCTGTGGTTGCGATTGATCGACCCTGTTGACGCCCTCACTGGCGGCAAGTGGTTTTCTTAGGCGCCGCACCCCTAAGACAATAAATATCAGGGCGAGTAACACCGCCACCATTGCGGTATAGGGTGGATTGCGGCGAAAGCCATCCAATATTGCATTGAACTCAGCCAGATCGACGATCGATCGCGGCTTTGTTTCAACCCCAGTGCTGCCAAATTCAAAGGTGGCTACTGGGTTCTGCGGTTGCAGCTGTTGGTCTGGCGGCGGGCTAACAGTTGCTTGACTGCCATCTAATTGACTCTCAGCTGCATCGCTTGGCACCACTGCGGTCGGCTTTTGGCTGTCGCTGAATTCGGTACTGGTTAAAACACTAGTTAAAACACTGGCTCCAACACTGGTTTCGTTTATAGATTCGAGTACGGGATCTGAAATCTGCGGTTGTGAGGGTTGATTGTGCAGTGCTTCGGCAGATTCCCGACCCTCATCTGTTTGACTGTCAAAACCATCACTAGACTCCACGGAGATTGGATTCCTCTGGTCAGGCTCGAGCTGAGACTGTGCTGTGGATTGAACGCTTAATTCCTGTTCAAGCGCTAGTTCAGGAGTTAGTTCAATTATTTCTAGTTCAGTCGCTGCCTCCTGATTGACCAACCCAGGCTCAATTTCAGTTTGAGCGCTATCGACAATCACTGAAGGCGCCGGCACTGGATTATCAACCCTAGGGATTACTGGGCTGGTATCAATGCTTTTGGCTATTTCAGTCTCTGCGGCAGATTGCACTGCAGGAGGGGTAAAACTCAGTAGATAGCCTTTCTGGAGTTTGGTGCTATCGCCATCGAGAAAGGCCTCGGGGTTGGTGGCGTATAGCAGATCCATGGTAGCGGCGATACTCATATAACTGGGACGCAAACGCTTGGCCACATTCCACAGGGTATCGCCATCTACTACCCGATGGGTTCGCTCAACTTCCACTGGGTTGATCGACTGCACGGTGACCGGCAACTGCTCCTGGGCTTCTGCCAAGATGGATGCAGAGGTCTGATTAGCGTCGAGGGCCATCAGCATAAGTGGAGCAATACTGACAGCCGCGAGCAGCCATCGAATGATAGTTGAAAACCTGCGTCGTGCAGCCCCAGTTAGAGCAGAAGCACTATAAAATGGCATAAAGAAAAGGGAGGGATTTTTGTGATTCACAAGGCGCTTATTGCAGCGCATAGTGGTGGCTATGGGCAAAATGAGCAACGCAGTGAAGCGTGAAAATAACCGCTTTGATTGTGTCATTTTATAGTGCTTCTGCTCTATCATGCTAAAACTCTCTCAATTGTCTACTGCAGAGTGAGCAACCGTTGGTTTCTATGCGCTTCCCAGTGCCTACTTACTGTTCGATCAGTATTCGCAACATGCGCCGCAGAGGCTCTGCCGCTCCCCATAATAACTGATCACCCACAGTAAATGCAGACAAGTATTGATCGCCCATATTCATTTTGCGCAATCGACCCACCGGGACATTGAGCTCTCCCGTGACTGCAGCTGGGGTGAGGTGGCGAATAGAGTCCTCACGATTATTGTCGACCACCTGCACCCAGGCGTTGGCCTCCGCCAAGATCGAGTGGATCTCATCAAGCGGCACATCGGCGGTTAACTTTAAGGTCAGGGCCTGACTGTGACAGCGCATGGCGCCCACCCGCACACAGAGACCATCTAGGGGTATGGGATCGCTTTGCAAGCCGAGAATCTTGTTGGTTTCGGCTTGGTTTTTCCACTCTTCGCGACTCTGACCATTGTCCAACTGGCTATCTATATAGGGTAGCAGGCTGCCGGCCAGAGGAAATGCCCAGTTATCCACTGGGAAACTTTCACTGCGCAGGGTCTCCGTCACTTTGCGATCTATATCCAGAATTGCCGATGCAGGGTCAGCCAAGGACGGGGCAACAGCGTCTTCAATTACCCCCATCTGGCTGATTAATTCACGCATATTCTTGGCCCCTGCCCCTGAGGCGGCCTGATAGGTCATGGAGCTGGCCCACTCCACCAGATTGGCGTTAAACAGCCCACCCAGTGCCATCAGCATTAGACTCACGGTGCAGTTGCCACCCACAAAGTCCTTGACCCCATCGGCCAACCCCTGATCAATCACAGCCCGATTTACTGGGTCCAAAACAATGATAGAACTGCCTTCCATACGCAGCGCCGAGGCGGCATCAATCCAATAGCCGCGCCAACCGCTGTTGCGCAGTTGGGGATAGACTTGTTTTGTGTAATCACCGCCCTGACAGGTCAGAATCACGTCCATGGCAGACAGTGCCTGAATATCAAAGGCGCTCTGTAGCGGCCCTGTTTCAACCCCCACCTGAGGCCCAGCCTGGCCGACCTGTGAGGTGGTAAAAAACTGGGGTTCAATAAGGGCAAAATCACCCTCAGCAGTCATGCGCTCCATCAATACCGAGCCCACCATACCGCGCCAACCGATCAATCCGACTTTTTTCATTTAATTAGATACCTATTTTTTAATTGCAGCGACTACAGCATCACCCATTTCCACAGTGCCTACCTCGGTGCTGCCTTCAGTGAAAATATCTGCGGTGCGCAAACCCTGATCCAGTACTCGGCTTACCGCCTGCTCAATGGCGACAGAGGCCTCAGGCGCACTGAGGGAATAGCGCAACATCATGGCCACCGATAAGATCGTTGCCAGCGGATTGGCTACCCCCTGCCCGGCAATATCGGGAGCCGAGCCGTGACAGGGTTCATACATACCGCGCCCGCTCTTATCCAGCGATGCCGATGGCAACATACCGATAGAGCCGGTCAGCATAGCCGCGGTATCGGATAAGATATCGCCAAACATATTGCCGGTCACCAACACATCAAACTGTTTGGGCTGTCTAACTAGTTGCATTGCGGCATTGTCCACATACATATGGCTCAGTTCCACTTCAGGATAATCGGTGGCCAACTCACTGATCACCTCGCGCCACAGTACGGTGGCCTCAAGCACATTGGCCTTGTCCACTGAGCACAGGCGCTTATTCCGCACCATAGCCGCTTCAAAGGCCATTTTACCTATCCGCTGTATCTCTGATTCGCTGTACTGGTAGGTGTTGTAGCCCTCGCGCTGACCATCTTCCAGAGTACGAATGCCCCGCGGTTCACCAAAGTAAATACCGCCTACTAACTCGCGCACAATCAGAATATCCAAACCGGAGACAAACTCGGGTTTAAGGGATGAGGCATGGGCCAATTGGGGGTACATAATCGCCGGTCGCAGATTGCCAAATAAATCCAATTCGGAGCGAATGGTCAGCAGACCTTTCTCTGGACGCAGATGGCGCTCGACATCATCCCATTTGGGCCCACCCACGGCACCTAGCAATATCGCATCGGCACTGCGGGCTTTGTCCAGCGTGCTCTGGGGACAGGGGACGCCCTCCGCATCCAGGGCGGCACCGCCCAGATGGGCATAGTCCAGCTCGATACCCAAGTCAAACTGGGTATTCACCGCCTCCAGTACCCGCACGGCTTGGGTGACTATTTCCGGGCCTATATTGTCACCCGGCAGGATCAGTACTTTTTTCATTTAATTGCTCCAAATACCCAGGGGTGTTGCTGTGCCCGCGTGGACTCGTAATCTCGGATGGCATCGGCGGACTGCAGGGTCAGGCCGATCTCATCCAACCCCTGCAACAGACAGTCTTTGCGAAACTGGTCAAGTTCAAATTCAAACTGTTGCCCACTGGCACAGCTGACCCGCTGAGCCGACAGATCAATAGTCAGTTGATAACCCGGGTTGGCATTAACTTCGGCAAATAAGTAATCCACCTGTTGTTCGGTCAAAACTACCGGCAACAGACCATTTTTAAAGCAGTTGTTATAGAAGATATCCGCATAGCTAGGGGCGATAATCGCACGAAAGCCATAGTCCTCCAGCGCCCAGGGGGCGTGTTCACGGCTGGAACCACAGCCAAAATTTTTCCGCGCCAGCAGAATCGAGGCATTGGCAAAGCGCGGTAAATTCAGTGGAAAATCCGGGTTGAGCGGCCGCTGACTACAGTCCTGACCGGGCTGACCCTCATCCAGATAGCGCAATTCGTCAAACAAATTCACACCAAACCCGCTGCGCTTGATGGATTTGAGAAACTGCTTGGGGATAATCATATCGGTATCCACATTGGCGCGATCCATAGGCGCCACCAAACCCTGATGTTGAGTAAAAGCTTTCATACGATTGATTCTCCCAGCTCGCGCACATCGACTATATGTCCAGTGACCGCAGCGGCGGCGGCCATTGCCGGACTCATCAGATGGGTGCGCCCACCATTGCCCTGACGACCCTCAAAATTTCGATTGGAGGTGGAGGCACAGTGCTCCCCTGCTCCCAGTTTATCGGCATTCATGGCCAGACACATGGAGCAACCCGGCTCTCGCCACTGCAGGCCGGCCTCGATAAATATCTTATCCAGCCCCTCCTGTTCGGCCTGTAACTTGACCATCTGCGAACCCGGTACTACCAGCGCCTGTTTCAGAGAACCGGCCACAGTGCGACCCTTGACCACCGCGGCGGCGGCACGCATATCCTCAATACGGGAATTGGTGCAGGAGCCGATAAACACGCGGTCGACGGCAACTGAAGTGATCGGCTCGCCTCCCTTTAGGCCCATATAGTCCAGTGCTCGCTGCACACTGTTGCGTTTAGTCTCATCGGACTGTTGTTTCACTGTGGGTATATTGGCAGTGACCGGCACTACCATTTCCGGCGAGGTACCCCAGGTGACCTGAGGGGCGATATCCTCTCCCCTGAGCACTACTTCTCTGTCAAATACCGCATCTGTGTCACTGACTAAAGTTCGCCAGTAGTGGGTCGCCTGCTCAAATAGTTCACCCTGAGGAATAAACTGACGATCCCGGCAGTATTCGATAGTTTTATCATCAACTGCCACCAGACCAACCCGTGCACCGGCCTCAATCGCCATATTGCACACCGTCATGCGCCCTTCAATGGACATCTCTCGGAAAACTGACCCAGCAAACTCGATAGCGTGACCATTCCCACCGGCGGTGCCAATTTCGCCAATAATCGCCAGCACCACATCCTTGGCAGTTACACCCAAACCCAGAGTACCATCTACAGTGACCCGCATATTCTTCATTTTTTTGCTGACCAGACACTGGGATGCCAGCACATGCTCAACCTCGGATGTACCTATACCGTGGGCCAGGCAGGCCAAGGCGCCGTGGGTGGCGGTATGGGAGTCACCGCAGACTACGGTAAAACCGGGCATGGTGGCACCCAGCTCCGGACCCATCACATGCACAATACCCTGCCCCAATTCGTTCATTTTAAATTCTTTGATACCGAAGTGGTCACAGTTCTCGTCCAGGGTCTGCACCTGAATGCGCGAGGTGGGGTCGGGAATAGCGGCAACACCAGCGGCGCGCTCGGCGGGATCGGTGGAGATATTGTGATCGGGAGTGGCCAAGTTGGTATCCAATCGCCAGGGTTTGCGCCCCGCTATCCTCAGGCCCTCAAAGGCCTGGGGAGACGTGACCTCGTGCAATATATGCCGATCAATGTAGATTAGTGCCGATCCATCAGAATTTTCTTTTACCAGATGGCTGTCCCACAATTTGTCGTAAAGGGTTTTTGCCGTCATAGCAGGCTCCAAAAAAGTGATTGCAGCAATTATACTGAGCCTTTATTATGAATTAAATTCATATTTTTCATATTATGGATTCTTATTGAGAATATTTAATACAGGCATTTGGTGCTGTGGACAATCAAAATCTAAAAGCTTTTTTAACTGTAGCCCAGTGCGCATCCTTTTCAGTGGCCGCGGAGAAATTACACCTAACACAGTCTGCCATCAGCAAGCGCATTGCCCTGCTAGAGCAGCAGGTTGGCAAACCGCTGTTTGATCGCATTGCAAGGCGGGTTTCCCTGACTGAAGCAGGGCGCACTCTGCTACCCAGGGCTCAGCATATTATGCAAGAGCACCAATCAGCACTGCAGGCCATCAATGATCTTTCAGGGGATGTCAGCGGAACGCTGCGCCTGGCAATCAGTCACCATCTGGGCCTGCATCGACTGCCACCGATCTTAAAGACCTTTGCTCAAGCGCATCCAGATGTCAATTTGGATATCGAGTTTATGGACTCTGAACAGGCCTATGAACAGGTACTTCAGGGCAAGATGGAAGCGGCAGTGATTACCTTGGCACTGGAGCCCCATCAGCGCATTCACAGCCAGTGTATCTGGACCGATAACTTACAATTTGTCTGCGCGCAGGATCATCCCCTGGCTGGTACGGTGCCGCTCAGATTAGAGGATCTGGCTCAGTACCCAGTTATTTTACCCGGACTCAACACTTACACCGGTCGTATTATCCAAAACTTATTTGACGCCCAGAAGATTCCACTGACAACACCCATGTCCACTAATTATCTGGAGACCATCAGCACCATGGTGGAAATTGGTCTCGGCTGGAGCATATTGCCGGAGACACTGGTCAGAAGACTTTATGTTATGCCAGTGGCGCAAGCCGCCGTGCAACGCGAATTGGGTTACATTCACCATCAGAAACGCAGCCTATCCAATGCCGCAATTGCCTTTTTAAAATTGCTGGATCAAACCCCGTAGAGCGATAAAACAGGACGGCTAGGAATCGCGCTCTAGGGCGTGAATTAAATCCGCAAATTCCTCTCCACCACTGGGATTGATTTGCCTGAGCACCCGATGGGCCTCCAGCACATGCTGGCGAATCTCGTCAACCGCGGCATCCGAGCCAGCAGATTCCTGCAGGCAGTCACTCAGATCAGTATCCGGTTGCCGATCCAGTACATCGATAATCTCATCGAGGCCCATACAGGTAAGGGTTCTGAGAATCGAGGGGTTATCACAGAATAACTGCACATTTGTCTGGTAGTGTCGACGACAGTAGAGACCCATTTTGGCTATCAAGCCCAGCGTGGTGCTGTCTACCCCCTCGGCATCCAACAGATCAACGACCACCCGATTAACTTTATCTTTCTTAAACAGGACCTGCATATAGCGATTTAACGAGGCGCAGAGATTGAGACGCACATCGCCGACAAATTTGAGCAGATAATCGCTGCGCTCATCAGCTACCAGTATTTTGCCACTGCTCACTCTACAGTCCTCCAGTGAGCAACAGCACAGAAATATCGTCTTGTGGCTCTTTGATATGATCTAGCTTCAGCGCCTGTTTGAGCGCATCCATATTCTGGTTGCTGTGGTTTAAATAGTTCAACAGTGTCGCTTCCTTGGCGTCGATATGTTTTTCCGGTAGCAGATCATAGACGCCATCGGAAAGCAGGACTAAGGCAAACTTATCCGGCAGTTGTATTTGCTCAACTTGCCATTTGACATCGTCAAAAATTCCCGCTGGCTTGCCTTTACCGGGCAGAAATTTTGCCTCACCCTCATGAATTAGGATGGGAGATGGCTGTTGAGCACCCACCACATAACGCAGCTGCCGAGTCTGGGTATCCAGCGAACCCGCCACAATGGTCAAATGCTTATCCAACCCTGTATCCAGTATCTGTTGATTGATCGACTCAACCAGACCCTCGGGAGCTTGGGCCAATGCCGCGTAATCCTCCTCAAGAATATGACGGCGTATCACGCGGCCAATCATAAAACGCAACAGTACGGTGACGAATGCCGATGAGGCACCATGTCCAGAGACATCGGCAAAGTAAAACAGAATATAGCGGTCCAGAGCGAGGTTATAGCTGACAAAATCGCCGCTTAAATAGAGCGATGGCGCGGCAGCGTGGGAAATTTCAAAGTCATTAAATCGCAGAGGCCCTTCGGGCATTAGGCTCTTTTGCACCTCGCGTCCAGCCTTTTGGTCCTGCTGTAGATTTCTCAGCGTCTTTTGCAACTCATTGTTGGTCTTTTCAAGCTGCTGCTGATGCTCTTGGATTCGCTGCCTTTTCTCAGCCAGGGCCTTCAATCGATCGATCATCAACTCAATATCAAGCTGTTGAAAATCGGTCTCTACAATATCGGCAACACCCAGTCTAAAATAATCGGCCTCCCTTGCTCTATGCTCGGGGTCAAAAGTTACCACGACAATATGGCGTTCACAAAGCTGTCTGAGCGTCTGAATATCCTCGGGGTTATCGATGGACGCGCTGGTGACTGATAGCACAACCGGCTGATTGAGGGGATCCTGACAAGTTTTCTCTAGACTGTGCAGACTGCCAATGGTCACAGTCTTGTGACCCAGTGACTGCAAAACTTCAGTTAGAGGATTTGACCCATCTAAACTGCGGTCCAAGATAACGAATGGACCCTGCAAATCATTTATCAAGGCTCGATTTCCTCAGCGCCCAATCTCGAGGGATCGCAATGGTTGCAATAGCGTTATAGACAACTGATTAGTAATCATCGAGATCGCCAAAATCGTCCTCAATGACGCCATCATTTTCTAAAAATTCCCGGCGCTGCAGATAGATATCGCGCAGAAAAATGTAGCTATCACCACTGATCATATCGTCAAACTCCAAGAGTTCTGCTCGGGAGGACACCAGGCTCAGTACAGCTGCTGCATTGCGAGCGGCGACTTCATCGATCTCTCCCATCGGATCGGTGAGCCTATCGACAAGTTTTGTAGGCACATCCCTTAGACTGGAGGGGCCGAGCAATGGCAACATTAAGAAGGGACCATCTGGCACGCCCCACACAGCTAAAGTCTGAGAAAAATCCTCCCCTTCACTTTTTGCCAATCCCATCGATTGGGCCACATCAAACAGTCCTCCGACGCCCAATGTGGTATTGATTAGGAAGCGACCCGAATCGTTTGCCGCCTGACCAAATTTAGCCTGCAACAGGTCATTGGCCACATTGGTAATCTCACCGAGATTATCAAACATATTAGAGATGCCACGCTCCAGAGGATCGGGCACTACGGCAGCGTAGACTAGCGCAGCGGGACGGGCGATAAAGTCATCCAGGACCTGGTTGAATTTATGGCTAGCGCGATTAAACCCCTGAAAGGGATCCTGCTCGTCGATGTCGTTGGCCAAACTGCTATGACTGTTGATTGTCAGTGCAGCGAGTAGAACCATAAAGGTCAGTTTCAATAGCTTCAAAATACTAGTCCCTTGGTGTAGAAATGTAGCGCCCCTGTTTCGTGTCATTCTAATAGCTCAACACTGAGAACTTCAATAGCAAAGTGAGACCGCTGCAAGAATGATCACCACCCCTGGCAGGCCTAGACCTTTCTATCAAAGCGACGCAGTTGCTCAAACAATTGATCCCAGCGCTTTTGTAAGCGCTTGGCGGAAATGGGCATGGGTGTTTTGAGCTGTTGGGCAAAAAGCGATACCCGATACTCTTCTAGGGCCCATTGGAAATCCTCAATTTCGCGATCCAGGGACTGTGGCAATTCATGACGGCGCTCTGCAAGCGCCGCTAAGGGCTCTAAAAATACCTGTAACTGCTCGATATGCTGGCGGTCTCTAGCCAGCTGAGCGGCCATTTTTTCCAGCCGAATTTGCAGGGCGCGCACATAGCGCGGATATTGCCCTATTTGTTCGAGACTGATATGGCTCAGGGTGGACGGCGCAAATAAACGCGCCAGCTGGCAATCAATATCGTCTTTAGCCACGGTCACAGCGGCGCTATTCATAGCACTGATCTGCTGACGACACTGATGCAATAGCGGCAGCGTGGACTCAATAATCGCTGCCTGTTGCTGGGCGATATCAACCACTGAAGAGAGCCCCCGTTTAAAACAGCTTTCAAAACTGAGGCGATCTCTGATCACCTGGGCCTGCGGGAAAATCGCTTGCTGGAAGCTGGCGCTTATAATCGCAGTGACCACTGTCTGACGGTCGCCAACAACAGCCGCTTTAAGTGCCAGATCCGCACCCTTTAGCAGATGCTTGTTGAGATATTTTACCTGCTCTCGCCCCTTGAGAAGGGCCAGCCGCAACTGCCCATAGCGGCTGACATTCTCGGCAATCAAAGGGTTGTCCAACAGCTCGAGATCTACCCATTCGCCGCAATCCCGCAGCGCCGGCCACGCCTTGATCAGCATACTTCCGCGCTGCAGACTAATCTGCTCTGGCAGCTGATCAAAATCCCATTGCGTGATATTGTTTCTGGAGATACTGTCCGCGGCATGTTGCTCGAGCCCAAGGTTAATCTGCTGCTTAAAATCCGACTGCAGCTGACTCAGACTGCGACTGGTAGCAATGGTCTGACCATTTTCATCTTCTAATATAAAATTCATTTGGTACCAGGGATCGAGATTCTGCGGTTGCCAATCGGAATCTTCGACTGTCACTGCGGACAGCCGCTTTAGTTGATGGCCCAGCACTTCGGTCAGCGGTTTATCCTCAGCTTTGACTGCCGACAAGATTCTATCGACATACTCTGGCACCGGCACAAAGTGACGGCGAAGCGGTTTTGGCAATGTCTTTAGCAGGGCAATACACTTGTCGCGGAGCATGCCAGGGACCAGCCAATCAAAATAAAACCGTGGCACCTGATGCAGTAACGCAAGGGGTATCACAGCACTGACGCCATCCTGCTGATGACCTGGGTCAAACCGGTAGCGCAACTCAAACTCGAGACCATCGACTTGAAGGTGTTTTGGGAACTGTGCCTGCTGATCGGCACCCAGACCGCGCAACAGCAGCAAGTTACGGTCCATCAATAGTAGGGATGAATCGACGCGCTCAGCGGCCTTTCGCCATTTTTCAAAGGCCGGTAAATTGCCGATATCCTGAGGAATCCGCTCATCGTAGAAGCCGTAGATCACCGTCTGCTCAGCCAGCAAATCGCGACGGCGGAAACGGTCCTCAAGGGCCTGTATTTCCTCCAGTAACGCCTGATTTTTGGCCATAAATGCGCCCTTGCCGTTATAGCCAGATTCCACCAGTGCCTGCTGTATAAACACTTGGCGCGATTCTTGGGGGGCTATTTTGCTGTAGACAACCTTTTTACCCTCGACAATGGTCAGACCCAATAATATCTGTCGCTCTTTGGCCATCACCTGTCCAGACTTGCGGTGATAAAAGGGTTCACTGTAGGTTTTTTTGACCAGATGAGCCGCTAGGGACTGCAACCATTGAGGGTCAATCTTGGCCACATTGAGCGCGTACTGTTTGCCAGTTTCCATCAAGGATCCGGCGACAATCCACTTGGGCGGCTGTTTGGCTAAGCCGGACCCAGGAAAGATAAACAGCTTGCGGTTTCGGGTACCCAGAAACTCAAACTTATCCTCACGACTGGCCACTTGCCCCAGCAGGCCGGACAGCAGTGCCTGATGGATGGCAGCATAGTCTGCCGGCTGCTGGTTGCCAGTTAACTTTAGGGTTTTGCAGGCACTTTGCACCTGATACTGCAAGTCCCGCCACTCCCTGACCCGCAGGGGGGAAATAAAATGAGTGCGGCAGTATTGGTTAAATTGATTGCGTGAGCGGCTTTGATACTGACCTTCCAAATGCTGCCAAAGTTTTAACAGCGAGAGAAAATCCGAGTCCGGATCGAGCCATTGTTTATGCGCCAGATCAGCGGCCTGTCGCCTGTCCATAGGGCGTTCTCTGGGATCTTGGATACTGAGACCCGTGGCAATAATAGTCAATTCACTGAGCGCGCCAACAGCCGCCGCCTCGATCAGCATCCGCGCCAATCGCGGATCTAGGGGTATGGCGATAAGCTGTTTACCCAGCGGTGTCAATTTCCCCCTGCCATCCACTGCCTGCAGCTCTTCTAATAGCTTGAAGCCATCGTTGATTAGACGGCTATCTGGCGGATCCAAAAACGGAAACTCGCGGATATCGCCAATGCGGGCGTTTAACATTTGCAGAATTACCGCTGCCAAATTGGTGCGCAGGATCTCAGGATCGGTGTATTCAGGGCGACCTTGATAATCCTCTTGGGTGTAAAGTCGATAGCAGACCCCACTACTCACCCGTCCACAGCGCCCAGCCCGCTGATTGGCACTGGCCTGAGAAATGGCCTCTATAGGTAGACGCTGTACCTTGGTCCGGTAGCTATAGCGCGAGAGGCGGGCGCGGCCGGTATCAATCACATAACCTATCCCGGGAACCGTCAGCGAAGTCTCGGCAACATTGGTACTCAGCACCACGCGTCGCCCGCGGTGAGAAGCAAAGATGCGCCGCTGCTCGTCAAGGCTGAGGCGAGCGAACAACGGCAGTACTTCAAGGTGGGGAATTTGGGCTCGCCTCAAGGCTTCGGCAGTATCGCGAATCTCCCGCTCGCCACTGAGAAAAACCAGGATATCACCAGCTTTTTGATTGCTATCTCTGTAATTGATATCCCGAACTGTCTCGACAATTAACTGCTCGGTGTCTCTCTCCAAGTCAGCCTGATGCGCGTAAACCACCTCCACTGGATAGGATCGCCCAGAGACCTCGACCACCGGCGCATTGTCAAAATGGCGGGAAAACTTATCTACATCAATGGTCGCTGAGGTAATAATGATTTTGAGATCACGGCGCGCCGGCAGTATTTTCTTCAGATAACCCAGTAAAAAGTCGATATTGAGACTGCGCTCATGGGCCTCGTCGATAATCAGGGTATCGTAGCGACTCAGAAATCGATCCCGCTGAATCTCTGCCAGCAGGATACCATCGGTCATCACCTTGATTAGGCTATTTGCTGAGGTCTGATCGGAAAAGCGCACTTGATAGCCGACTGTATCGCCCAATTCAGATTGCAATTCCTCGGCAATTCGATTGGCGACAGAGCGGGCAGCAATCCGCCTTGGCTGGGTGTGCCCGATCATACCGCGCTGACCGCGGCCAGCTTGGAGACAGATTTTGGGCAACTGGGTGGTCTTTCCCGAACCGGTCTCACCGGCAACAATCACTACCTGATTGCGCTGTATCAGCTGGCAGATCGCTTCGGCATGATCGCTGACTGGCAGATCGGGAAGGTCGGAAAAAGTTATCTGGGGACAGTTGGCACTGCGCTGGGCAACCCACTGTTGGGACCTCTCCACAGCAGTTGACCACTTGCGCCATCGATCGGCAGTCTCACCACTGCCGCTAGACAATTTGCTGACCTGTCTGAGCTTGGTGGTCAGTGAATACAAGTCGCGACTTGCTACCACCTCGGGAAGCCGCTGCTCGAGCTGCTGAAACTGCGCAGTTTTGATTGGGAAATCCGTGGGGATCTCCATACCCACCCCCACTCTAAAAAGATTTCATATTGCCAAAAACCCGACCTCAGCGCTCTGGGTCGTGCCAGACGCAGCTGCCACTGGCAGACTGGATACTTGCCAGCTTTTGACGATGACTTTCCAGCTCCTGATCATCAGCCCTGATTACTCTGAGGGCCGGCCGATCTTTAGCGAGGCGTCGAATACCTGTTGCACTGGTCACCTCACCGCTCTCGCTGTTGCCGTTATCGCTGATATTAAGGCTGACCTGGCCACCGGTCATCAGCAAGTAGACATCTGCCAATATCTCGGCATCTAACAGTGCACCATGGAGCTCGCGCTGGGAGTTGTCTACAGCGTAGCGCTTACACAGCGCATCGAGGTTATTCCTCTGGCCGGGGTGCTTTTGCTTGGCCAGAGACAGGGTATCAATTATTCTGCGGCGGTCCTCAACAGCCGCGCCTTGATCCGGCAGCTTGGCCAATTCGTGGTTGATAAAGCCGACATCGAAGGGCGCGTTGTGTATAACCAGATCCGCGTCGCCTATAAATGCCATAAAGTCCTCTACCACATCGGCAAATAGCGGTTTATCAGCGAGAAATTCGTCGGTGATGCCATGCACTTCCATCGCCCCTTCATCGACCTTTCTCTGAGGGTTGATATATTGATGATAATGGCGCCCGGTAAGCTTGCGGTTGATAACTTCGACACAGCCGATTTCAATAATACGATGGTCTTGTGAGGTCTCCAAGCCAGTGGTTTCGGTATCCAGTACTATCTGTCTCATATCACTAAGTCAATTCAATTAATTTCAAAAAAGCGCTACAGCTGATCGATGCCGCGATTGGCCAACTGATCGGCTATCTCATTTTCGCGGTGCCCACTGTGCCCCTTAACCCAGCGCCAGTCTATACGGTGAGGCGCTGTTAACACGTCCAGACGCTGCCACAGATCTGCATTTTTTACCGGCTTTTTGGATGCAGTCTTCCAGCCGCGCTTCTTCCAGTTTGGCATCCACTCCTGAATACCTTTCAGCACATAGGTGGAGTCCGAGGTAATAGTCACCACACAGGGTCGCTGCAGTGCAGATAAACCCTCAATCACCGCCAATAGTTCCATACGATTATTAGTGGTCTCCGCTTCACCGCCAAACAGAGAGCGCTCGTGGTCGCCATAGCGCAACAGCACGCCCCAGCCTCCTGGGCCTGGATTGCCGCGACAGGCACCATCGGTGTACATCTCTACTCTATTATTTACAAGCTCACTATTATCCACAAACTCAGCATTACCCATAAACTTACTCTCAGCACTGTGCTGATATCACTGGTTTCTCATACGCCTGTCTTCACTGGGCATCCGGTAATCATTGGATACTGCCGGTTTCCACAGGGGATTGGTTTTGCGGATCCCGCCAGCCACCCGCTTGACCGCATGAATCATATAGAAATTTCCCCATGGAAAGTGGATTTTTTTACATCCACGTGCCCACAGCGAATCGCCCTCAAAATTATTTAACCGCTCGAAGGGCAGATGATAGGCACCGTTGGCAACTTGGATCACCTGAAAATTTAACAGTGCCAGCCAGTCTTTGATACGGTTTTTTTGCAACCCATAAAACTGATATTCGGGGCGCTGCGTCAGCAGTCTCATAGGCACTCTGGCCAATCCCATAGGGCCATAGGGGTTGATCACAAAAATCAGTAAATGGGCTCCTGCCGACATCACTCTCGCAGTCTCAGCCAGAACAGCCTGGGGCGAACTGGAATACTCCAATGCATGTTGCAGAACCGCCACATCCACTACTGCCGATGGCAGCGGCAAATCGCTGTAATCTGCTAGCGTGGTGCCGGCATCAAACCCCAGTACTTGGCCAGGCGGTCTGATATAGAACTGATGCAGTTGCTTGGCAGCTTGAAAACAACACTGCTCGGCGGTGACACCCAGATGCATCAGGTGATATCCACCTAGGGCACTACAGGTTTTATCCAATAATGGCTGCTCGGACTGCAGCAGGTAGCAACCAAATCGGGATCCAGACCAGTTGCTGAGATTCATGGACTCCGCTGAGGGACTAGCAACAGTTATTTGGCGGCAGATTCTGCGTAACCGATCAGAGCTGACATTCATTTTATAAGCATCAGATTTACAACTGTAGAAAATCCTATCCTACCATGATCACCGACTGACTCAAGCAGGCTTTTGAGCAGTCAACGGACCCTGAACTTCAGGCCTGTTGTCTACGCAGGCCATCACCGCTACAATTGCGCGCTTAAAATCGTACTGAACTTTATAGTTACTGCAAATCGATCGTGAACTCACTGTGTCCCTCGAAGTAAAATCGACTCCCTTCCGGTTACTGGTACTACTGGCTACGCTACAAATTGGCGGCTGTAGTATTACTAATACCCCAAGCGAATTCATGGATGAACCCGAGGTGAGTGTCCCAGAGAATGACCCCGAATTAAATACAGATGCCAATTCGGTGGATGAGCATCCGGCTGATCAACAAAACTCAGAAGCAGAGGCGGTAGCTGATCAGGTTGTACCGGATCTATGGCAACGACTGCGCTCTGGCTTCACGATTCAAACAGAGACGCTGCCCAATCGAGTATCACCACAGCGGAAACGCTACCTAAAAAATCCCCGCCAACTGCAAAATTTATTCACTCGCGCAGAACCCTATATCTTCCACGTAACCCAGCAGTTGGATCAGGCAGGCTTGCCCCTTGAACTGGCACTGTTGCCAATTGTTGAGAGCGGTTACGATCCTCTGGCATACAGTCACAGCCATGCAGTGGGTCTTTGGCAGTTTATCCCCTCCACAGCCAAGTCATTGGGTCTAGAGCGGAATCGATGGTATGACGGCCGCCGGGATGTGATTAAATCCACTCAGGCAGCGGTAAAATATCTCAGCTACCTGCATCAACGCTTTGATGGTGATTGGCTACTCGCTCTTGCCGCCTACAACTCCGGTGAGGGCACGGTTAAAAAATCTATCCGCAGGAACAAAAAACTCGGCAGACCCACCGATTTTTGGTCGCTTAAATTACCGCGAGAGACCAAAAATTATGTGCCTCAGCTGTTGGCACTGGTTGACATAGTGACAGATCCCGAGGCTTACCATGTGCAATTGCCCAGCATAGCCAACAGCGCATTTTTTGACGTGGTAGCAATTGAATCGCAGATTGAGATCGCCAAGGTGGTTGCACTTACCGGCGTCGATAAGTCCCTGTTTGTCAGGCTCAATCCCGCCTATAGACGCTCGGTGACCCCGCCTGAGGGAGCCCATCATATACTACTGCCCCTGGGCGCCAGAGACTCGCTGGATGCCTTTCTAGCACAGCATAACCCCTCACTCTGGGCACCCTACCGAGAATATCAAGTCAAAGCTGGAGACACCCTGTCACATATAGCACAGCGCCATCAGCTACCACTAACATTAATAATAAAAGCCAATAACCTAGAGGGCGATTTTTTGCGCGTGGGACAGATATTACGATTACCGCCAACCGGTGAAATTGCCCGCGCAACTGAGTACAAAACCCTTGCAACCATCAGTCACAGGGTTGTCTCAGGAGATACGCTATCGGAGATCGCCGAACAGTACCGAGTCTCGATTCGCAGTATCAAACAGTTAAACAATCTAAGTGGCAATCACATCCAAATTGGCCAGACACTCAAGATTCAGGCATCGGGGCAGGCAGTGCAATCTCAAACCGAGAGAAAACTCGTTTACCGCGTGCGCCGTGGGGACTCGCTCTATCTTATCGCAGAAAAATTTGATCTTAGGATCGCCGATATCACTCGCTGGAATAAACTGGATCCCGAGCGATACCTACAACCGGGGCAGCAGTTAAAACTCTTTATAGACCCGTTGCGGATTTAGTTGTCTTGAAAATCCCTATTACCCTCGGCTTTCAAAACAACAATACCCATTAAATGGTCAGATCTCTGATAATTGGCAATATAGAGACCACCAGCAATCCGGCCATCGTGATATTAAAAACTTTGCGATAACTGGTTCTTCTTAAGTAGCGAGATAAAAAGGAACCGAACAGCAGCCAGACACCCAAGCAGGGAGTAGCTGCCAGACAAAAAGCAGTCACTATATAAGCGACCTGTAATGCAAAATTTGAATCCGTTGTGGTATAAGTGGCAATAGCGCCGGTTGCCATGATCCATGCCTTGGGATTAAACCATTGGAATGTCAGCGCCTGAGTAAAACTCATAGCTTCTCTATTTGAGGTGCTAGCATCACTGACCTCTGAGGAAGCTATCATCCACGCAAAAACGAGCAGATAGATCACTCCGACTATCTGAATCATATGATGGAGTTGGGGAAACACGGCAAACAAGGCTGAAAACCCTGCCGCCACTGCTACCAGCAATAGCGGAAATCCAACTAGAATTCCCAGCAGATGGGGAATAGTTCGCCTTACACCGAAATTCAGTCCCGATGACATAAGCATAATATTGTTGGGGCCAGGGCTTATTGATGTAGATACGGCAAACAGCAAAACCGACAGATACCATTCCATGGATAGCTAACCTCCCTGATCAGTCTTCTTCAACTTCTCTTCCAGAAAGAGACAGTTAGCGCGATTTTTTACTCTGGACGCGCAAAACTAGCAGACATAAAAATATCAATTCAGCGGCAAATGGCGGGGCCTAACTATTCACAAAAAATAATCAGGCTGTCCAACTAATTCCGCCAGTTCAAGCCCTATTGATCCAGCCTCAGGAGATGGTATTACTGGACTATATCCGCTCGATTAACCAGTTCCGTCTGATAGGCAACCATTTCCCGGCCACTTTGGGTGAGCTCCACCACAGAGCGAAGCAGCGCCTTATCTTCGGCCTGCAGGCTGCTGTAGTCACCCAGAGTCACTTGCGTTAACTGAATCGCGATAAAATCGCCGTTTCTGGTATAGAAACCATCCACAACATCATTGGCTACGGGAGCAGCCAAATCAAACACATAGGCATTAATTTCTAGGTCTATATCAACCGCTGACCTTTTACCGCCTTGGACTTCCTTCCAATCTAGCTCAAGGGAAGTGGCTATATCTTCAACGGATTCTCCACCAGTAATACGCGCCAATAGGTCCGCGCCGCTCTCTTGGATAAGCTGTTGCGCTCTGGCTGCTGTCAGCGCCGCAGTCACTTGATCGCGAACCTCATCGAGGGTTTGTTGTCGCGATGAAAAGTCATCTTCCACCCTGAGCACTACATACCTATCATCACCCAGTTCAAGCACTTCACTGGCGTAGCCATCCTCGAGCACTTCCGAGCTGTAAGCCGCCTCTACCACCGCTGGCAATGCGGCAACACCAGATCCACCAGTTTCAGGGAATGGCTCGGTAATCTGCGCTTCAAGACCTAGCTCCTGAGCTACTTGCTCGAGATCTTCAGCGTTAAAACTCAACTCTTTTAACATCTCCAGTTTTTCCACCAACAGATCCTCGGCTGCTTCAGCCCGTAAGTCCTGTGCAATGCGATCATACTGCTCTTCTAGGGTGAAGGTCGATTCTGAGACCTCTAGCAACTTAATTAGATGTACGCCAGCATCGGTAGTCACCGGCGGGGAAATCTGTCCAACCTGCAAATTGGCCAGAGCAGTTTCAAAAGCCTCGGGGAAGGTTTTACCGGCGGTATAGCCCAGATCACCGCCACTGCTAGCGGTGGCAAAGTCCTGAGAATACTCGGCAGCTAGGACTTCAAAATCAGTGCCACTATCAATTTTAGCTTGAACCTCTTCGATCAATGCCTGTGAGGGATCAATAAGAAGAATATGCGCTGCGCGCAATTCGGTCGAAGTCTCAGCAGACTCGGCCTCCTGTTCAAATCTCGCTTGTATTGCCTGTTCAGTGACCTGTGTGGAGAGAACTAGCTCACTGCCATTTAATTCTATGTACTGAACGGTTACCAGCCTCGGGGTGACATACTGCTCCAGACTCTGTTGGTAATAATCTGAGACCTCTTGCTCCCCGACCTTCACCTGGGCATTAAAGGATTCTAGGGGCAATCTGGTGTAGTAAAAATCTCGCTGCTGTTCAGTTATCGCTGCCAGCCCAGCCAACTCAGCTTCGGTTACAAAGCTTGAACCCATAATCCCCTTGGAGAGCTGTTCAACCAAAAATTGTTCATTCAGCATGTCTATGAATTTACCGCTAGAAGGGTAGCCCTGAGTTCGGATAGCAAAACGATATTTATCCTGATCGAAGGCTCCGTCAGTCTGAAACTGTTCGACACCCGTGATAAGCTCACTAACGAGTTGTGGAGCAACACCCATGCCCTGCTCTCTCGAGGTCTGGGCAATCACCTTGCTGGAGATAATGCGCTGCAGCGTCAGCGGCCGCAGCTGTTCATCGTCTAGCTGAGCTTGATCAAAATCGGGATTTTGATTGAGAATTCTGCTTTTTTCCGCCGCTAGCGCCAGCTGGAAATCCCGCGTACTAACCTTCTCCCCGTTGACTATCAGGGCAGCCTCTGAGTCGGGCGTGCTGATAAACAGTGATCCTGTGCCCGATAGAGCGAAGATAACGCCAATAAAAATGGTGATGGCCAGAGCGGTTCCCCGCAGATTGTTTCGAAATTTGTCTAACATTGATTAGTCCCAAACTAAAAAAAGGCGCATATGAATGCGCCTTTGTAAAAACAATGATGCTCTTCAAGTAGAGAGCATAGCATCGGTTAAATTAGTTAACGGCGTCCTTGAGTGCCTTGCCAGCTTTAAAGCTTGGCACATTGGAAGCTGCGATTTGAATCTCGGCACCGGTTTGAGGGTTGCGTCCGGAACGGGCAGCTCTATGCTTGACAGAGAAGGTTCCAAAACCGACCAGAGATACTTGGTCACCACTTGCAAGTGCGCCTTGCACTGAACCCAAAACTGCCTCTAGTGCACGAGTGGCGTCAGCTTTTGACAGGTCTGCAGATTCAGCTATTGCATCGATTAATTCAGATTTATTCACGGTGTTCCCCTTATTGTTATGGAGTTAAATTTGGCGAGTTTGAATTTACTTCAAACTCCATACTAGAACCAACGTAAGTGTTGGGCATCCTCTGTTCAACTTTATACCAACAGCCATACAGTCTGGTCAAGCTAACTTTTAAAAAAAATGCAATAAACCTAGTGCGTGCTTGGCCTGAGCCCCTGTTCAGAGGGGTTTTTACCATTCTGATTGCGATTGTACTCTTCTGTACTAAGGGGTATGGGTTGCGTCTCCAAGGCAACTTCGAGCACTTCATCAATCCATTTTACAGGGATGATCTCGAGCTCGTTTTTGATATTCTCTGGGATTTCTTTCAAATCGCTGGCGTTATCGTGGGGAATAACCACCGTAGTCACACCACCGCGATGGGCCGCCAGCAGCTTTTCCTTCAGGCCGCCAATCTTTAATACCTGACCGCGCAGTGTTATCTCTCCAGTCATGGCCACAGTAGGCTTAACCGGTATGCCAGTTAATACCGAGACTAGCGCAGTGCACATACCTATGCCAGCGGACGGCCCATCTTTGGGTGTCGCCCCCTCGGGCACATGAATATGCAAATCATTCTCACGGTAGAAATCTTTGGCGATTCCGAGCTGCTGGGAGCGATTTCGCACCACTGTAAGCGCCGCTTGGATGGATTCCTGCATCACATCACCAAGAGACCCTGTTTTAATCACATTGCCCTTACCGGGTACCACTGAGGACTCAATGGTCAAAAGCTCTCCTCCAACCTCGGTCCAGGCGAGACCGGTGGCTTGACCAATCTGACTCTCCGCTTCGGCGCGTCCATAATCAAAGCGCCGCACACCCAGTAGGTTTTCAATATTGTCGCTGGTGACAAGATCCTCTGACTGCGCGTCCTGTTTAATATGTTGTGTAACCGTTTTTCGGCAGACTTTGGCAACACTGCGCTCTAGACCACGAACCCCAGCTTCTTTGGTGTAGTAACGGATAATATCCCGCAACGCGCTGTCCTCAATAGTCAGCTCTTTTTCCTTGAGCCCGTTGGCTTTGCGCTGCTTGGGCACCAGATATTTTTCCGCGATTTTGACCTTTTCGTCCTCGGTGTAGCCGGGAATGCGGATGATCTCCATACGATCCAACAGGGGTCGGGGAATATTCATTGAGTTGGCAGTACAGATAAACATCACTTCCGAGAGATCGTAGTCCACTTCCAAGTAGTGATCATTAAAAGTATGGTTTTGCTCTGGATCCAGTACCTCCAAGAGTGCCGAAGCGGGATCTCCTCGGTGATCCATGCCCATCTTGTCAATTTCATCCAGTAAAAATAGCGGATTCTTGGTTTTAACCTTGCTCAATTTTTGGATTATTTTCCCCGGCAGCGAGCCTATATAGGTTCTGCGATGGCCGCGTATTTCCGCCTCATCACGCACGCCGCCCAAACTCATCCGGACAAACTTGCGCCCGGTGGCGCGAGCGATGGATTCACCCAGCGAGGTCTTACCCACACCGGGTGGGCCCACTAGACAGAGCACTGGACCTTTGAGCTTTTTGACCCGCTTCTGCACTGCCAAAAACTCAAGGATACGCTCCTTAACTTCTTCCAACCCGTGATGATCTTGGTTCAGGGTATTTTCAGCATTATTGAGGTCGTGCTTGACTCTGCTTTTGGTCTTCCAGGGTACGCCGATCATCCAATCGATATAGTTTCGCAACACAGAGGCCTCGGCGGACATAGGCGACATCATCTTTAATTTTGATATCTCCGAGTTAGCCTTTTCAAGGGCCGACTTAGGCATACCTGCTTGATCGATTTTTTCCTGCAACTGCTGTAGGTCGGATACGCCCTCATCATCCCCCAACTCTTTCTGAATGGCCTTGATCTGTTCGTTGAGGTAGTACTCTTTTTGACTCTTTTCCATCTGCTTTTTAACCCGTCCTCGGATTCGATGCTCTATCTGAGAAAGGTCAATTTCTGATTCCATTAGGTTCATCAGCTGATCAAATCGCTGAATAATATCTGCCGTCTCAAGAATCTCTTGTTTCTGCTCTAAGTCCAGACTCATATGCGAGGCAATAGTATCGGCGAGACGCTCTGAGTCCTCGATTGCACTGACTGTGGAAACCACTTCCGAGGGGATTTTTTTACTTAGATTGACATACTGTTCAAATAGAGACAGCGCCGAGCGCGAAAGTGCATCTGATTCTTGCTTATCGGGTACAGGAGCCTCAACCAGCTCTACAGCGGTTTGCATAAACTCGTCACCCTCTTGAGGATTGACCAATCCAACGCGGGTTACCCCCTCAACCAAAACCTTTAATGTCCCATCCGGCAATTTCAACATCTGCAATATATTAGCCAGGGTTCCAACCTGATAGACATCATCAATTTTAGGACTGTCTTCAGAGGGGTTTTTTTGCGTAATCAACACCACCTGCTTGTCCGAATCCATGGCGTGCTCAAGGGCTGTGATTGACCGCTCTCGCCCCACAAAAAGTGGCACTACCATATGCGGATAGACCACAATATCTCGCAGTGGCAACAGTGGGTAGGTAGCGGTTTGACTGGCTGTCTTTTTAGGCACTATTTTTTACCTCTTCGGAGCAAAAACGGTTGTCATTTTCCCAAGCTGGGCTTAAGCAATAATAAATATATTGGGACTCATGGCGGAAATACAACCTTTAATGGCAATTTGGCCCGCCGAGTTAGACTGACCGGGTCAGGGCGGCTGTGGAAACGCAAAAAAGGCGGCCTAGGCCGCCTTTTTGTTAGCTCTCATCAGAAGCTATCTTTTTAGCTTCTTTTTGCTCATAGACTAACAGTGGCTCATTCTCGCCATTGATCACTGCCTTGTCGACAACTACCTTGATCACATCCGATGCAGAGGGAATCTGGTACATAGTATCGAGAAGGACATTTTCAAGGATTGAACGCAGTCCTCTAGCACCGGTTTTGCGCGCTATGGCTCGATCGGCGATTGCCTCTAGGGCTTCAGGGCGCAGGTCGAGTTCAACATTCTCCATAGTGAATAGCGACTGATACTGCTTTAGAAGTGCATTCTTGGGTTCTACCAAAATATTGACCAGCGCATCGCGGTCAAGCTCTTGCAGTGTAGCAACAACCGGCAAGCGGCCGATAAATTCGGGTATCAGACCATAGCCAATCAAATCACTGGGTTCGACATCCATTAATATCTCGCCCACCGACTTGCTGCTCTCAACACTGTGCACTTCAGCGCCAAAGCCAATCCCACCCTTCTCAGATCGGTCGCGAATCAACTTCTCCAATCCGGCAAAGGCACCACCGCAGATAAATAGGATATTTGAGGTATCGACCTGCAAAAACTCTTGCTGTGGGTGTTTGCGACCCCCCTGGGGAGGTACCGAAGCCACTGTGCCCTCGATCAGTTTGAGCAGTGCCTGTTGAACGCCCTCGCCAGACACATCTCTGGTAATTGAAGGGTTGTCTGATTTGCGTGAGATCTTATCGATCTCGTCAATGTAAACGATACCGCGCTGCGCTTTATCAACATCGTAGTCACATTTCTGCAATAACTTCTGGATAATGTTCTCGACATCCTCACCCACATAGCCGGCCTCGGTTAATGTGGTAGCGTCGGCCATGGTAAAGGGGACATCCAGCATTCTGGCCAGAGTCTCAGCCAGTAGAGTTTTGCCGCTGCCGGTAGGCCCAATAAGCAGGATATTGCTCTTACCCAGCTCCACCGCATCGGCGTTAGGTTTACCAGATTGGCTGGTTTGAAGTCGCTTGTAATGATTGTAGACGGCGACAGAGAGAATCTTTTTAGCTACATCTTGACCGATAACATAGTCGTCGAGAAGGCTTTTGATCTCTGCGGGGACTGGCAGCTGCTCACCACCCTGCTCCTCGTCGGCCACATGGGTTTCTTCCGAGATAATATCATTACAGAGATCGACGCACTCATCGCAGATATAGACGGATGGACCGGCGATTAGTCTTCGAACTTCGTTTTGATTTTTACCACAAAAGGAGCAAAAAAGCAGTTTGCTATTTTCTCCTGATGTATCGTTATCACTCATCTCGACACCCTAATTGCAATTGACTGGGATTGGATAAAGAAGCATCTTAGGCTAGCTCCCTAGACGGTTTCAAATCTAGCGTACTCAACCTAACTGCGCTTGTCTAGCACCTCGTCCACCAGACCGTAATCCTTGGACTCCTCGGCACTCATAAAGTTGTCACGCTCGGTATCCTGCTCAACTTTATCCATCGGCTGACCGGTGTGTTTGGCCATCAACTTGTTGAGCCGCTCTTTGACTTTGAGAATTTCCTGAGACTGTATATGTATATCTGTCGCCTGACCCTGAGCACCGCCACTGGGCTGATGGATCATAGTTCGAGAGTTGGGCAGGCAAAAGCGCTTACCCTCGGCACCGGCAGCCAGCAAGAAAGCTCCCATAGAAGCCGCTTGACCAATACACATGGTGCTAACATCTGGTTTGATAAACTGCATGGTGTCGTAGATTGAAAGACCAGCAGTTACCGACCCGCCTGGAGAATTAATATACAGATGAATATCTTTGTCAGGATTCTCAGACTCCAGAAACAGCAATTGAGCCACAATCAGGTTGGCCATATGGTCTTCGACTTGACCCACCAGAAAAATGACTCGCTCTTTGAGTAACCGCGAATAGATGTCGTAGGCGCGTTCGCCGCGAGAGGATTGCTCCACCACCATAGGAACTAGGCCGTTGGCCTGAATATCTAGATTTGCAGATGGTTTGTCGGAATATTCAAATGTCATTAGATACTCTCTATTATCCGTTTAACTGAGGCCCTCATTGGCGCGATCATACTCGCTTAAGCTACGCACTCCTGAGAGAGTTGGACTTGCCAACTTGGCACAGGATCAAGCTTCGGGTTCAGGATCCGGCTTAACTGCCTGCTCATAGTCCAAGTTTTCTTCTTTGAGTTTGCACTTGGAGAGCACTAGCTCAGTAACCTGATCCTCCAAGACAACCGCCTCGACCGAACTCAATAGTTCTGGCTTGCTATAATAGTAGTCTACCACTTCTGAGGGCTGCTCATAAGTGGAGGCGATTTCGTCAATACGCGTGCGAACTTGCTGTTCATCGGGCGCCAGGGACTCAACTTTGACAATTTCCGAGATTATAACCCCCAGTGCAGCCCTGCGTTCCGCTTTGCTTCTGAACATATCATCCGGCAACATACTGGGATCAAATTGCTGCCCGCCGCCAAACTGCTGAATCATTTGCTGCTTCAACTGTGTAATCTCATTGGCAACCAAGGCTTCCGGCAGCTCTACAGTATTCAGAGAAAACAGCTGATCCATCACTCGATTCTTGACCTTGGTGCGGATAGCGTTGCGCAGCTCTCGCTCCATATTAGCCTCGATATTCTCGCGAAACTTCGGCTCACCGCCAGACTCGACACCATACATTTCGAAGAACTCATCATTGAGTTCGGGGAGATTTTTCACCGCTACACTGTTTACTTTAACTGCAAACTGAACCGCTTTGCCCTTTAGATCCTCAGCGTGGTAATCCTTGGGAAACTTGAGCTTGAGAACGGTCTCATCACCGGCGCTCAGGCCCACCAGACCAGTTTCAAAGCCAGGAATCATAGTACCTGAACCCAGCAGCAGATCTTGGCCATCAGCCTTGCCACCGGGAAACTCCTCACCTTTCTGCGTGCCCACATAATCGATATTGACCTGATCGCCCTCTTCTGCCGCTTTGTCTTGGCTTTCAAAGGTGGCTTGCTGATCGCGAAGCACTTCAACCATTTTATCTACATCGGCCGGAGTTAGTTCTGAAGTTGGCTTAGAGACGCTGACTTTACCCAAATCAGCGAGCTTAACTTCTGGATAAACTTCAAAGGTAGCGCGGTATTCCAAATCTTCACCGGGGTTATCGACAATATCGTCGATTTTCGGTTGACCTACAGGCCTGAGCTCCTGCTGCTGTATAGCCTCATAAAAGCTTGAGTTAACCACTTCGCCTACCACTTCCTGACGAACACCTTTGCCATAGTACTGCCGCACTACTCTGAGGGGTACTTTACCCTTGCGGAAACCTTTGATACTGGCTGTTTGAGTAGCTTTCTGTAACCTTTGCAAAACTTCACTTTCGATTTTGTCGGCAGGCACGCCGATCTTTAACTGCCGTTCAAGACCTTTGCTCGACTCAATGGAAACCTGCATGGAATAACCTCATTGCAATATAGATAGGTTGGGCAATCAGTTTGGACTATTTACTAACTGTAATACCCAGCTCGATGGTTTTAATATAATTTGGTGCGAGTGGAGAGACTCGAACTCTCACGGGTCGCCCCACTGGAACCTAAATCCAGCGCGTCTACCAGTTCCGCCACACTCGCTTAAACTTAATTCTGGAAATATCACCCCTGATTTTTCGCCCTAAGTTTAGGACTTGGATGAGCTCCCCGAAAAAAGGCGTGAAGTTTGCCACAGCATCTCGCAATCGGCAACAAAATAAAACATGTTTACAGGGTAAGAATTTAACCACTTTAGACTGGGTGGAGGTTTTTCTGCTAAAGACTCAAATTTGAGTATCTAAGGGAGCTGTAAATAGTCTTACTGCCATCGATGAGATTTCTTCAATTCGCGCAGCATCTTTGTAAATTCCGTCAATGTAGAGTTTGGCAATTCCGTGCATAGCACCCCATATCACTTGAGAAAACCTGAGAGGGTCATCTTCGATAATCAGTCCTACCTTTTGCCAATGCTTTATCATCTTCAACTGATATTGAAATGTTGCATAGGCTATATCTTTAAGCTGCTGTGAACACTTCGCTTGCTTCCAGATACAGCGTCCAAACATCAACTCATAGACCTCGGGATTTTGAGCCGCATAGCGGATATATTCACAGATAAACTCGTCAAATTTCTGTTTGTCTGTCAGGTTTGTATTGTTAAAGCTACTCAGCATAAAGTCATAGCGCTGATGAAATCCCTCGGCCGCTACAGCACAGAGCAAATCATTTTTGTCATTAAAGTGATGGTAGGCCGCGGTTCGGGATACACCCACTCGTTGTGCCAATTTGCGCAAGGAAAGATTTTCAATCCCATGCTCAGCAATTAATTCTTTGGCAGCAATCAAAAGTGTTCGCTGCAAATCCCCATGGTGATAGGAGGAGCGGCTAATCTGTTGTTGGTTTGTATATGACATGTACCGACTATAACAACGCATCTTGACAGTGTCAAAATAACAACTTAATCTTAACTTAGGTGATTTGCGTAAGGTTTGAAACAAAACCGTTACAAAAATTCCAATTCGACGGATACAGCAATTACATCAAACTAACACTGGCAACTTGCCTTAGCTGATTAACTAAGAGAGAACATCATGACAGAAACCGCCTACCCCAACCTTCTGGCTCCCCTAGATTTGGGCTTTACTACACTAAAAAATCGTGTACTGATGGGCTCGATGCACACTGGACTCGAAGAGGCCGAAGATGGTCATGAGCGCATGGCGGCCTTTTTTGCAGAACGCGCCAAAGGAGGCGTTGGATTGATCGTGACTGGAGGTATTGGTCCCAACACTGAGGGCTCAACCCACTCTACTACCAAAACCTTAAATACTACTGAGGATATTCTCGGACACAGACAAATCACCGATGCCGTCCATGCTGAGGGTGGCAAGATATGTATGCAAATCTTACACACAGGTCGCTACGCCTATTCGCCTCAGCTAGTTGCGCCCTCTGCCATCAAAGCACCGATCAACCCCTTTGTGCCCAAAGCCCTCAGCGATCAAGAGGTATACAAGCAAATTGATGATTTTGTCACTACCTCGTTACAAGCTCAAAAAGCGGGTTACGACGGCGTTGAGATTATGGGTTCGGAGGGCTATTTTTTAAATCAATTTATTGCTGCTAGAACCAACCAGCGCGATGATCAATGGGGTGGCAGCTATGAAAACCGCATTCGCCTGCCCATAGAGGTCGTGCGACGGGTTCGCGAGGCAGTAGGTGAAAACTTTATCATTATCTTTAGACTATCGATGTTGGATTTAGTCGAAGGAGGAAGCACGTCAGATGAGGTGGTGCAGTTGGGCAAGGCGATTGAAGAAGCGGGTGCCACAATAATCAATACCGGTATCGGCTGGCATGAGGCACAGATTCCCACCATCGCTACCAAAGTACCTAGAGCAGCTTTCACTTGGGTCACGGCCCGTTTCAAGCAGGAACTTTCCGTGCCGGTTATCACTTCCAACCGCATCAACACCCCCGAGGTGGCCGAACAGGTATTGGCAAGAAATGATGCCGACATGGTATCCATGGCGCGACCATTTTTGGCGGATGCCGATTTTGTTAACAAAGCGCAGGAAAATCGCGCTGATGAAATCAACACCTGTATCGGCTGCAACCAAGCCTGTCTCGATCATGTGTTCCAGGGTCAAATGACTAGTTGCCTGGTCAATCCTCGCGCCTGCCATGAAACTGAATTGATGATTGAGCCAACCACAGCACCGAAAAATATTGCTGTGGTCGGAGCTGGGCCTGCAGGATTGGCAGCGGCAACCACCGCCGCATCGCGAGGACATACAGTGACCCTGTTCGATAAGGCCGCCGAGATTGGCGGTCAATTTAATATTGCCAAACAGATTCCTGGAAAAGAAGAGTTTTATGAGACACTGCGCTACTTCAACCGACAGTTGGAGCTAACCAATGTGCAAGTTAAGTTGAATACAGCAGCTACTGCAGACATGCTCAATCAGGGCGGATTTGATGAGGTTCTTGTCGCCACTGGTATTACACCGAGAAAACCAACTATCGAGGGCATTGACCATCCCAGTGTACTGAGCTATATCGATGTAATTGCTGGCAAAAAACCGGTGGGCAACCGAGTCGCGATTATCGGTGCGGGCGGCATTGGATTTGATACCGCTGAATATCTTACCCACAGCGGTGAATCTACTAGCCAGAATATCTCCGCATTTATGCGCGAGTGGGGCATTGACATGTCCCTCAAAGCGCGCGGCGGCATAGAAGGTGTCACGCCACAGCCTCAGCCTTCTCCCCGGGAAGTCTATCTACTGCAGCGCAAAATATCCAAGGTGGGCTCTGGTCTTGGAAAGACCACCGGCTGGATTCATCGTGCGGGACTGGCTATGAAAAATGTGCGTATGATGCCGGGTTGCGATTATCAGCGAATTGATGACCAGGGCTTGCACCTTAGGGTGGGTGATGAACCAACCCTGCTCGAAGTAGATACTATTATTATCTGTGCCGGCCAAGACCCACTGCGGGAGATCGTTGCTGACCTCAAAATGCCTTTTCATTTGATAGGTGGCGCCGATGTTGCCGCAGAACTGGATGCCAAAGGCGCTATTAATCAGGGTACACGATTGGCTGCTGCAATTTAGAGAATTAAAGCCACCATTGTCTTATGACGTAACCAAACCTTGCATCTGGGATAGAATACTCCCATCATTGCGCACCCTGTCCAATGGTGCGCATTGATGGCAGCCAGATTGTCATAAAAGGAGCAATAGTGTCTAAAACCTTCACCAGTCCTGAATTGCGTCAAGCACTGGGTAGTTTTGCTACCGGCATCACTGTTGTTACCACCTTGGGTACAGGCCGACAGCCAGT
>Ga0213866_10000294_pt1 | contig 41687 bp, 38 predicted proteins | sample PICome_11_FD_160079 | JGI IMG/M metagenome (GOLD analysis project Ga0213866, IMG submission 160079) | Coastal seawater microbial communities near Pivers Island, North Carolina, United States - PICO284 | ecosystem: Environmental > Aquatic > Marine > Coastal | place: USA: North Carolina...
CGAGACGTCGCCGAGGAGGACGTCGACCTGGAAGCGTTCTTCGAACGCATGACGTTCGAGACGGGAATCCTCGAACGCGTCGCGTAGCGCGCCGATGGCGTCGGTGAAGACATGGTCGAGCATGAGGACCCGAGGCTAGTACCCGGCAGCGACGTCGACGGGCCCGAGGAGGGTCTCCCCGGCCAGCCACCGCCGCACGTTCTCCTCGACCCGGGCTGCCAGTCGGGGCAGACCCATCTCGGGAGTGTTGCCCACGTGGGGCGTGATGAGGACGTTGTCGTGGCGCCAGAACGGGTGATCGTCGGGGAGCGGCTCGGGGTCGGTGACGTCGAGCACGGCCCCGGCCACAGTGCCGGCGGTCAAGGCGGCGAGGAGGTCGTCCTCGACGACGTGCTTCCCGCGCCCGACATTGAGCAGCCACGCATCGTCGGGCATCGCCGCGAGGAGCTCAGCATCGACGATGCCGGTCGTCTCGGGGGTCAGCGCCAGGCAAACGATGACGGCGTCCGCATCGCTGACCGCATCGAATCGTTCGGCGGTGGTGACGGTGCGGTGCGCGCCCGGCACCGGAGTCGCGCGGCGCCGCACGCACGTGACCTCGCAGCCCCACGGCTCGATCAGCTCGAGGAAGCTCTCCGCGAGTCCGCCACCGCCGAGCACGGTCAGCTTCGCGCCGAGCAGGTTGCGGCCTCGCTGTTCGGGCCACGACGTCGCCCTGGCGAACGTCGGCATGTCGCGAAACGCGGTCAGGAGCGCCGCCATGATCCACTCGGCGCAGTCGGGCGCGTAGACACCCTTGCCGCAGGTCCACAGACGGGAGGGGTCGAGCTTGTCGGCCATCGTCTCGATTCCCGCGTAGGGAAGCTGGACCCACCGGGCCCCGGGCGCACGCGCGAGGACCGGCTCGAGCTGGTCGGCCGCGGCCGGGTCGGCCCACACGATTGCCTCGGCGTCGATGAGGTCCACGACGGTCGCGCCGGCCCGCTCGACGGCTTGGACCAGGGCCGCGTGCATGACGGGCCGGCTCCGGGGTTCGACCGCGATGCGGTTCCCGCCCCCCATCAGTCGACGCCGAACTGCCGGTCGCCGGCGTCGCCCAGGCCGGGGACGATGTAGCCGATCTCGTTGAGGTGGCTGTCGACGGCCGCCGTGACGTGCGTGTCGGCGAGGCCCGACGCAGTCAACGCCTCGACACCCTCGGGCGCTGACAGCACGCAGACGACCGTGATGGCGCCGGCGTTGGCGTCGTGGAGGCTTCGGCAGGCGTGGATGGCGGAGCCTGCGGTGGCCAGCATCGGGTCGAGCACCATGACCGGCTGACCGCCGAGGTCGGACGGCACCGTGTCGAGATAGACGTCGGGTTGGAGCGTCTCTTCGTTGCGTTTCAGGCCGATGAACCCCGTCCGTGCCTCGGGGAGCACGGCGAGGGCGGCGTCGAGCATGCCCAGCCCGGCCCGCAGGACCGGCACGAGGAGCGGCAGCTCGCGTTCGGGACCCAAGGCGATGCCAGTCGTCGGACCCATCGGTGTGTTGATCTCGACGTCTCTGGTGGCGAGACCGCGCGACGCCTCATAGACGAGGTGTCGACTCAGGTCACGAAGGGCGGCGCGGAAGGCCGGACGGGTAGTGGTCTCGTCACGGAGCCGGGTCAGTGAGATGGCCGCCAGCGGGTGATCGACGATCTGGATGTGCACATCAGCCTCCTACGGCAACACCTTTGCGACCTCGACCGACGCCGGGTCGCCGAAGAGCGCCGTCGCCAGGGCCCGGACGTCGTCACGGGACGTCTCGAAGAGGATCTCGAAGCGATCGTCGACCTGGAGGGAATCGACCTCGGGGAAGCGGGTCGACGCGAGGTTGGCCTGAAGGAAGAGGCCGTTGTTGACGAAGCCGTAGTCGTTCTCGGTGACCGTGACGGCACGATCGAACTCGTCGGCGGTCGGTCCGGTCGTGGCGAGCTCGGTGAGGATCGACGTGAGCGAGCCGCGGATCTCGTCGAGGCGGGCCGGGTCGCCATCGACCCCGATGAAGCTGACGAGGGCGCCGGGGCCCTCGCGGTCGGCCAGCATCGTCGCCCCGCCGCCGTACGACGCACCGAGCTCCTCCCTGATCACCTCGAGGATGCGATTGGTGACGATGGTCGAGAGCAGCACGGCGGCGACCTCGTCGTCGGCGGTCGGCTGACCGATCACCCAGTCGACTCGTTGGAGACCGCCGTCGGCCGTGCCCGTGGTGAGCTCGACCTCGCCGCTCACCGCCGTGGTCGGCAGATCGGTACCGAGATCGACCCAGCTGTCGGCCTCGCCCGTGGGGAGTGTGCCGAGGTAGCGGGCCGAGAGCTCGAACGCGTCGGCAGCAGGGAGGTCGCCGACGATGGCGACATGGAGATCGTCGACCTTCCCGAACCGGCTCTCGAAGACGTCGAGCAGCTCCTCACCGTCGATGGCGGCGATCTCTTCGGCTCGGTGGATCAACTCGTACCGTTCGTCGTTGCCGGTGAAGAGGGCCGACAGCAACTCGTTCGCCCGGAGGTCGGGGTTCGTCTCGGCGATCTCGAGCGTGTCCTCTGCTGCCCGCGTGGCCGACCGCAGCGCCACCTCGTCGACGCGTGGCTCGGTCATGGTCATGTGGATCAGCGCGAAGAGGTCTTCGGCGTCGCCCTCGGCGGCCGAGCCGCTGATCGACTCGCTGTACTCGTCGATCGAGGCATCGATCCCGACGGCGCGGCTCTCGAGATAGCGCTCGAGCGTGGTGGGGGAGTGCGGGCCCACCCCGCTCTGCAGGACCGCGTCGACCGCGATGCTCGCGAGTGACGCATCCGGGGACTCGAGAGTGCTCCAGCCGCCGGTGGACTCGAGCACCACGAAGAAGCTTCCGTCGCTGATCTCGGTCTGCTGGTGCGAGACGACGACGCCGTTTTCGAACGTCCACTCCTCGACCTCGCCGTTGAAGGTGGAGCGGCGACGCTCGTCGGTGGTCGAGGCCTCGTCGGGTGCCGGCATCAGCTCGTCGATGGTCACCGCGACGTCACCGCCCACCGCCGGGCGAGCGTCGTCGAGCACCGCACGCAGCTCCTCGGGGGTCGGGAGTTCTGCGGCGTCGTCGCCTATCGCCACGATCACCGGGCCGCTCGTCTCGAGGACCCAACGCCAGAAGTTGGTGAGCTCCTCGGCGGTCAAGGCTTCGATGACCTCTCGCTGCCGGGCGATCCGCCGCTCGTCGGCGTCGACGGGTCCGCCCGCCAGGAAGTGGTCGGTCAGCGCAGACGCGTACTGGGAGTCCTGCTTCGACGCCAGAGTCTCGAGCTCGTCGTCGAGTCCGGCCACGAGGAGTTCCTTCACCCGAGTGGCGTCGTCGTCGGTGAACCCCTCGAGGGCGGCGAGGAGAAGCTGGCCCATGAAGTCGTTCAGGGCCGTGTCGAGTTCGGGTCCCCGCACGTTGGTGCCGTAGTAGCGCAGTCCTCGATTGAGCCCGAAAGCGCCGAAGTACGGCTGTTGGTCGAGATCGAGGTCGCCGCGCTGGAACGCCTCGCCGAGGCGGGTCTCGATCATGATCCCCACCGCCCTCTCGACGATGGTCATGCGTTCTCCGCCGACGGTCCCGGTCGCCCAGACGGGGATCGGGATGTCGATCGAGAGGTTGTCGGTGCCGTTGTCGGGGTGGACGATGACCTCGGTGACCGGTTCGGCGTCGAGCTCGATCTCGACATCGGCGCGTTCGAGCGGGCTGTCGGGGTTGGTCAGCCCCTCGAAGCGCGAGCGCACCTCGGATTCGAGTTCGTCGAGGGGGAGATCCCCGACGACGACGACCGCCATGTTGTCGGGTCGGTACCAGCGCTCGTAGTAGGCCCGGAGCGTTTCGGCTGTGGTCGCCTCGACCAGGTCGGCATCGCCGATGACGATGTGGTTCTCGTAGGGAGTACCCGCCGTGTAGATCTCCTCGAAGCGGGTGAAGACGAACCCGTCGACGGTCTCGCGACTCTGGCGCAGTTCGTCGCGCACGACCCCGATCTCAGCCGTCACCTGGGCCGGTTCGATCGTTGCCCGCGCCGCCCACTCGGCGAGGACGTCGAAGGCGATGTCCGGGGCGACCGGATCGAATGTGGTCGCGCCCAGGAGGTAGACGGTCTCGTCGTAGCTCGTGTAGGCGTTGATGTCGGCGCCGAAGCGGATGCCGAGACGCTGGAGTTGTGCGGTGAGTTCGTTGCCGGGGAATCCCTCGGTGCCATTGAACAGCATGTGTTCGAGGAAGTGGGCGCTGCCGTCGTTGGGCGTCTCCTGTTGCAGCGAACCGGCGTTGATCGCCAGTCGCAGGTCGAGGCTGGAGCCGGGGCTGTCGTTGCTGCGGAGGAGATAGGTCAGGCCGTTGTCGAGGCTGCCGATGCGGTAATCGTCGTCGACGGGGAGCGGCGTGTCGTCGATCACCGGCGGTGTCGCGGCGGGGATGACGAACGGGTCCGACTCGTCGGGTTGTTCGGGCTCATCCGGCTCGGCGGGATCTGCCTCGTCCCCGGTTTCGAGATCGTCGATCAGGTCGTCGACGGCCGGACCCTCGGAACAGGCTGTCGCGATCAGTACCGCAGCGAGCAAGAGAGCGAGAAGGCGCAGGAGCGGGATCCTCATCATGGGGGACCTTACCCTTCCCGTCGAAGCCTCCCCGTGGTCTCAGACCGAAGGTTCGAGGGCCCAGGCCTCGAGGGGCGCATAGCGGGGCTTGATGACCTGTTCGATGATCTGCAGGCGCTCCCGGAACGGGAGGAAGCTCGACTTCATCCCGTTGACCGTGAGCCAGCGCAGGCGGTCCCAGCCGTAGTCGAACGCGCCGGCCAGCGCCTCCATCTCCGACGACATCGTCACGCCGGACATCAGGCGGTTGTCGGTGTTGACGGTCACCCGGAACCGGAGATCGATCAGGTCGGCGATGGGGTGGTCGGCGATGTCGTCGACCACGCCGGTGTTGACATTGCTCGTGGGGCAGACCTCGAGCGGAATCCGCAGGTCTCGGACATAGTGGGCGAGTCGACCGAGCTCTCGCTCACCGTCTTCGGCAAGCGTGATGTCTTCGATGATGCGGATGCCGTGGCCCAGCCGTTCGGCCCCGCAGTACTGGAGTGCCTTCCAGATCGACCGGGGCCCGTAGGCCTCGCCGGCGTGGATCGTGATGTGGAAGTTCTCTCGATGGCAGTACTGGAAGGCGAGGAGGTGATCGTCGGGTGGGAACCCGTCTTCCGGACCGGCGATGTCGAACGCCACCACGCCCTCGTCTCGCCAGCGCACGGCGGCCTGTGCGACCTCGAGCGAGTTGTTCTGGTGCCGCATCGCGGAGCAGATCGCGCGAATGGTGAGTGCGGTGTCGGCAGAGCCCGCCGCGAAGCCGGCCAGGACGGCTTCGATCGCGTCGTCGAGCGAGAGGCCGAGGTCGGTGTGGAGTTCGGGTGCGAAGCGGACCTCGGCATAGACCACGCCGTCGGCGGCGAGGTCCTCGGCGCACTCGCGGGCCACCCGCTCGATGCCCTCCCGGGTCTGCATCACGGCGACGGTGTGGGCGAACGTTTCGAGATAGAGGGTCAGGTCCTTGCGGTTCGCCCCGCGCCGCATCCACGCCGTCAGCTCGTCGGGGTCGGTCGCCGGGAGATCCGTGTAGCCGATCTGGTCGGCGATCTCGATGATCGTCTCGGGTCGCAGGCCGCCGTCGAGGTGATCGTGGAGCAGTACCTTCGGGGCCTGACGGATGCGCTCGAGTGTCGGGGGGCCGACGTCGGGAATGGCACGCACGGGGCTGGGCATACTCCAGGCTACGCCGGGTCGCGAACCATGGGGCGCAGGGCCACACCGGGAGCGAACTCGACCACACCGACCTCGACGAAGCCGTGGCGGCGGTAGAGCCCGGCGCTGCGCAGCGTCGACGCCTCGAGATACGCGGGGTGTCGTTCGGCATCGCAGATCGATGTCACCCGCTCGAGCAGGACGCTCCCGAGTCCTTGACCGCGGGCCCGATCGCGAGCGCCGATCAGGTGGAGATAGAAGTGGGGTTCGGTGGGCCGGTACTCCTCCATCTCGATGAAGAGCGGAATGGCCGTCTCGACCATCTCGGGGGCGACATGGGTGCCGAACGCGGCGGCCAGGGCATCGTCGTTCGAACGGATGCCGGGTGGCGTCCAGAGCGCAGCGGCCCGGTCGTCGATCAGGTGGGTGTGGCCGTGCTGGACATAGGAGCCGACCTCGGCCGCCATGATGTCGTGGAGGGCGGGTTCGCGGGCGTAACCGGCGCGGTCGGGGTCGGGGTCGGGGAGGAAGTGCACCCAGAACGGATCGGTGCGGAAGGCCTCGACCAGGGTGGCGATGAGCGTGTCGCTGTCGGCCGGAGTCGCGTGACGGGAGGGTGAATCCATCAGAAGCCTCGGAGCGGCATGTCGGGTCCCCGTCGCAACCAGTTGTCGTCGGGGTAGTCGGCGTCGCCGTCGATCAGGTGGAGGGTGTAGGCGTGCCGGCTCTTGTCGGAGGTGTTGGGCGCCGACCAGTGGGGGAGCGTGCCGTGGAGCACGATGAGCGTGCCCTTGTCGGCTTCGACCGGGACGAGATCGTCGGTCGGCCAGGGGGCCGGATCGAGCAGATCCATCGTGGTGCCCGACCCCTCACGGCGGAACCGGGTGCGGACCGGCTCGCGGTGCCGCCCCGGGGCGACCCACAGGCAGCCGTTCTCCACCGTGGCGTCCTCGATGGCGAACCAGAACCCGATGACCGACTGGGGTTCGGTCCACAGGAACGTGTGGTCGCAATGGCAGCTCACCTCGCCGCCGATCCCCGGTTGCTTGAAGATGTACATCGACTGGAGCAGCCGGGGATCGCGCAGCCCCACGTCGGCGGCGAGCCCGGCCAGCATGGGTGTGCGGCTGAACCGGTCGAACTCGGGGTCGAGGTCGTGCATGGCGTGGCCGAGCTTGTTGACCGCGAGTTCGAGAGGGCGGGTCAGTCGGCCGTCGGCGACAGCGCCTTCCTCGAGGAACCAGCGGACGACGTCGCCGGACGTGAGGAAGTACTCGTCCTGGGCGTGGCCCTGTTCGGTGGTGTCGAAGACGGTCAGGCTCGAGTTGGCGGCCGGGTCGGCCTCGGCCAGTCGAGAGACCACATGGGCGCGCAACCGGTCGCAGGCCCTCGGCTCGACAGCCCCCGGGAGGACCAGGAAGCCGTCGCGCTCCCAGTCGGCGAGCTGCTCGGCGCTCAGCACTCCTACGCCTGGCCCTTGTGGTACGGCTGGCCGTCGGCGGCCGGCATACGCAGTCGCTGGCTGTAGAAGATCAGCACGGCCAGCACGACGATGAACGGTGTGAGCTGTGGGAACCACGTGGGTACGGAGTCGGTCGTGAAGTACCAATACCCGACCCCCGTGGCCAGGAGGCCGGCCAGGATCGCGTCGCCCCGGTCGTTGCGCCGGGCGGCCTGGATCGAGACCGCGGCCAGCACGATCGCGAACACCAGCAGGAGCGCGTGGGTCGCGTTGCCCTGGAGGTCGCGCAGCTGGAGTCCGTCGGGGTAGCCGAACAGGAGCGCGCCCATGAGAATGCCGCCCGGCCGCCAGTTGCCGAAGATCAGCGCGGCCAGGCCGATGAACCCGCGGCCTGCGGTCTGGTTCTCCTTGTAGAAGCCGGTCAACTCGAGGACGATGTAGGCACCGCCGAGCCCGGCGAGCGCCCCGCTGATGATCACGGCGATGTACTTGTGACGGATGATGTTGACGCCCAGCGCCTCGCCCGCGGCCGGCCGCTCGCCACAGATCCTCACCCGCAGCCCGAATCGAGTGCGCCAGAGCACGAACGCCGAGATCGGGACGAGCGCGATCGCGATGATCGTGAAATAGGAGAGGCCGGTCAGGAGCCCACGACTGAAGCTCGCGACGTCCGACAGGTAGAACCACTCCTTCTCGGACACCCATCTCAGGAAGTTCGGTGAGTCCCATCCGAAGAAGTTGCCGCCGGCCAGGACCGGCATCGTGAAGTCGCCGAACTCCTCGACGCGGGGCGAATCGCTGATCGACCCGCCCTCGTAGCCGACGAAGATCTCCGACGACATGTATCTCATGGCTCCGGGCGCGATGAGGTTGATCGCCACGCCCGACACGATGTGGTCGATCCCGAACCCGATCGTCGCGATGGCGTGGACGAGCCCGCCGGCCGCGCCGCCCAGCGCGCCGAGCAGGAGACCGCCCCATGGTCCCCACTGGAGTGCGCCCCAGGCCCCGAACCAGGTGCCCAACACGAGCATCCCCTCGAGGCCGATGTTGACGATGCCGGCCCGTTCGGAGAAGAGGCCGCCGAGGCCGGCCAGGAGGACGACCATCGACCAGCGCAACATCGTCGACGAGGTGCCGTTGGCCGTGAGCCGAGAGGTGTCGTCGGTGCCCCACTCCTGCACCAGCGTGAGCACCAGGAGGCCGAGGGCGGCGTAGAGCATCCAGCGAACGCCGGCCGGGAGATTCGCGAGTCGGCTCATGCCGGTGCCCCTTCCATCCGGGCTTCCTGTTCGGCGGCCATTGCCTCGGCGGCGCTCTGGGCTTCGTCGCGCTGACGGATCCGCTTCACGACCTCGAATCCGGCGACCCCGGCGATGAGAATGACGCCCTGCATGATCTTCACGATCTCGCGGCTGGCACTGTTGGTCTGCTGGAGAATGCCGGACGAGGCGTCGATGAAGGCCCACAGGAGGGCGGCGAACGCGATGCCGACCGGGTGGTTGCGGCCGAGGAGGGCGATGCCGAGGCCCGTGAATCCGAGGTTGGTGACCATGCTGCGGTCGTAGGAGTACTTCTCCGTGAGGATCTCGCTCATGCCGATCAATCCGGCACAGGCACCCGAGAGCGTCATCGCGATGACGACCATCCGCTTCGGGGGAACACCGCCGACTCCCGCCGCAGAGGGGTTCGAACCGCTCGCCCGGAGGTCGTAGCCCGCCACCATGCGGTTGATGAAGATGTGGAAGAGGATGCCCACGACGATGGCGATGAGGAGCACCGAGGTGAGTTCGCGCCCCTTCCCGATGTCTCGGGTGAAGACCTCCACCCACGAATTCAGGTCGGGGAGTCGGCCCGATTTCGCGATGAACGCTGTGCCCTGGTTGAGTCCCTCTCGAGACTCGTCCTGCCACTCGTTGAGCAACCAGGCGATGATGCCGGCGGTGGCGATGCGGTTCAGGATGATCGTGCTGATCACCTCGTTGACACCACGGTTGACCTTCAGCACGCCGGCGAACCCGGCGTAGGCGCCGCCGACCCCGATGGCCACGAAGAGGATGAAGGCGACGTGGAGGCCGGTGGGGAGATCGACGGCCGCCCCGGCCGCGGCGGCGAAGAACGCGGCGAGGAGGTATTGGCCCTCGGTGCCGATGTTGAAGAGGTTCATCCGGAACCCGATGGCCGCGGCGACACCCGAGATGTAGAGCGGGGTGGCCCGGTTGAAGATGTCGATCCACGTCTCGAGTCGGGAGGCGTTCTCGAGCATGTCGCCGTAGACCTCGACGGGGCTGCTGCCCGACGCGAGCAACACGAGCGCGGAGATCACGATCGCCGCGAGGACGGCGATCGTCGGTGCCGCGGCAACCAGGGCGAACCGGCGGATCGTGGGGTTGCGCATCATGCGTCGACTCCTCCCGCGGCGCCGGTCATGTAGGAGCCGAGGTCTCTGGGCGTGAGCGTGGCCGGATCGAGATCGGCGGCGACGATGCGTCCCCGGAACATCACGAGGATGCGGTCCGACAGGCCGATCAGTTCGTCGAGGTCGGCCGAGACCAGCAGCGTCGCCAGGCCGTCTGTTCGCGCCGTGCGGAGGCTCTCCCACACCGCGGCCTGTGCTCCGACATCGATGCCGCGAGTGGGATGGGCGGCGATGAGAACCTTGGGGTTGGCCAGGAGTTCGCGCCCGATGATCAACTTCTGTTGATTGCCGCCCGAGAGCGTGGATGCCGATACCTCGATGCTCGGCGTGCGAACGTCGTATTCCGCTCGAATCTCTTCGGTGCGCTGCCGGCCGCCTGGTCGGTCTACGAAGAGGCCCCCCTTGCCAGTCGAGCGCAGCGTCGCCCAGCTCACGATGAGATTGTGGAGCTTCGGCCCGAGCATACGAAGAACTCTCCTCACCCGAGGCCCCAGCAGGCGACGCGTCATCGGCGCGCGAGCGAAGGGACGCCGGGTCTGGTGGCCGAGGGCGGCGTTCTCCCACAGGGGATGGTCGAGGAGAAGGCCGTCGTGGTGGCGGTCCTGGGGCACGTAGCCGAGGCCTGACTCCCGCCGCTTGCGGACCGACCACCGGGTCACGTCGTCGTCGAGCACACGGATCGAGCCGGCGGCCGGCCGTTGTGTGCCGATGATCGCGTCGATGAGCTCGGACTGGCCGTTGCCCTCCACGCCGGCGATACCGACCGTCTCACCCTTGAAGACGGTGAACGACACGTCGTCGACGACCGGTCGACCGTCTTCCAAGACGGTGAGCCCCGTGACGACCAGGCCGGGGTCGTCGCCGATGGCGGCGGCTTGTGTGCTCGGTGACGGGAGCTCGCTCCCGACCATCATCTCCGCGAGATCGTGGGCGGTCACATCCTCCGGCTTGACCGTGCCGACCGTCTTTCCCTGGCGGATGACGGTGATCGTGTCGGCGATCTCGAGCACTTCCTCGAGCTTGTGGTCGATGAAGATGATCGTGGCACCGCCGGCCTTCAGCTCCCGGAGGTTACGGAAGAGTTCCTCGACCTCCTGGGGGACGAGCACGGCGGTCGGTTCGTCGAGGATCAGGATCCGCGCCCCGCGGAAGAGCACCTTGATGATCTCGACGCGTTGGCGTTCGCCGACCTCGAGCTCCTCGACGAGCTCGTCGGGGTGGACGGCCAGTCCGTAGGCCTCCGAAACCTCTGCGAGGTGCTCGTGGGCCGCCTTCATGTCGATCACGCCACGTTTCACCGGCTCTGAACCGAGGATCACGTTCTCGAGCACGGTCAGCTGGCCTGCGAGCATGAAGTGCTGGTGGACCATGCCGATACCGCGTTCGATGGCATCGCTCGGTGACGAGAACGTCACGGTCTCGCCGTTGACGATCATCTCGCCCTCGTCGGCGGGCTGCATGCCGTAGAGGATCTTCATCAGGGTCGACTTGCCGGCGCCGTTCTCACCACAGATTGCGTGGATCTCGCCGGCGTCGACGGTCAGGTCGACCCGGTCGTTGGCGATCACGCCGGGGAACCGCTTGGTGATGCCCTTGAGTTCGATTGCGGCGGTCAACTCAACTCCTCATCGCCGAAGCGCAGCGGGAAAACGAGATCGGGGTCGGACGTTAGCCCGACCCCGATCACTTCGTCATTGTTGAGCGGTCGTCAGCGACGACCGGGCATCACGGTGCGGTCGGAACCTCGACCTCGCCGCTGATGATCGCCTCGGCCGCAGCGTCGATGGCCGCGATCGTCTCGGCGCTGAGGTGATCGCCGGTGGTCGAGTAACCGACACCGCCGGCAGCCAGATCGAAGATCGTGTTGCCGTTCTGGAAGGTGCCGTTGATGTGGGCCTCGATCGCCTGGTACACGGCGTTGTCGACCCGCTTGAGCATCGAGGTGAGGATGAACTCCTGCACGTCGGCATCAGCGGTGAGCGCCTGGTCGGAGTCGACACCGATGGCCCAGACCTTGTCGTTGTCCTCGCTCCACTCCTTCGCAGCCACGAAGAGGCCACCACCGGAGTCGCCGGCCGCGTGGTAGACGATGTCGGCGTTCTCCTCGTACATGGCGGTCGCGATCTCGCGAGCACGGTCAGGCTGGAAGAAGCCCTGCACGTCGTTCTCCGCGATGTAGCTGACGGTCACGTTGGCGTCGGGGTTCACCGAGGCGACACCGGCGACGAAGCCGGCCTCGAACTTCTCGATGAGGCCCCAGCCCTGCACACCGCCGATGAAGCCGATCTCGTTGGTCTCGGTGGTGAGGCCGGCGGCCACACCCACGAGGTACGAGCCCTGCTCCTCAGCGAAGGTCAGGCCTGCGGCGTTGGGAGCCCACGGCTCGGGGCCGCCCTCGGCACCGAAGTTGAGCATGGCGTCGTCGATCACCGCGAAGTGGGTGTCGAGGTTCTCACAGGCAGCCGGGCCGGCCTCGCCGGCGAACAGGAATCCGACGGCGATCACGATGTTGCCACCGTCGGCCGCGAGCTGCAGCAGCGGACCGCGGTCCGAGCCGTCCTCGTTCGGCACGGCCTCGGTGAAGGTCATGTCGAAGTCGGCGACCGCACGGTCGAGACCGGCGGCGGCGGAGTCGTTGAACGACTGGTCGCCACGGCCGTTGACGTCGAACACCAGGCCGACCTGGCCGTTGCTCTCGACGGTCGACGCCTCGTTGAGGCAGCCGGCGAAGACGACGTCCTCGTCGGGGGTCTCGCCCTCGTCGTCGGGGGTTTCGCCCTCGTCGTCCATGTCGCCGTCGTCGTCGGCCACCGTGGTGGTCGTGTCGCCGGCATCGCCCTCGTCGTCGTCGCCGCACGCAGCGGCGAGAAGCGAGAAGGACAACAGGATGCTGAGAAGCAGTAGCAGTCGCTTGCGCATTTTCCCTCCAAGTACCGCAGGTTGCGGCAGGTATAAGTTGCGAGTGGAGCGCGCAGGGCCCCGACCCGGTGGTTGCAGAACCGTATCCCGCGCGATCGGCGTCCGCGCGGTCGGGGCCTTACGTTCGCGTGTCGTCGGAACTCGACAGCGGTGAATCAGTAGAAGACGCAGCGGGTTCGATGACGCGGAATCGCTTTGTAGCGGGGGGCAGCGCCGAGATTCCAGAGCACGTTGTCGAGGTCGCCGGCGGTGATCCGCCGACCTCGCGTGGCCAGCGCGTCCCGCAGGAGTTCCACTGCGTGCAGGCCACAGGCCCGGATCTCGACCTCTTCGGGTGAACCGACCGCGATGTCGTCGACCGCGTCGATCCGGCGCAGCAGCTCGTGGTCGAACGACAGAACGCCCTCGACCCGCAGCACGTGGGGCACGAGGTTGTCGGCGAACATCGTGAGTTCGTGGCGATCCTCGAATCGCCCGGGTCCCTTGCCCTCGAACGCGACGTGGAGGTCCTGCACGACGATCTGGGCTCGCTTGTAGAGCAGCACCTCGCCCACGGCCGGGTGGGTGTGGACGTCGTGGAAGAAGGGCATCTCGTCGAGGAGCTCGACGAGCCGGGCCGCCGATCCGTCGGCGGCGGCGACGGTGGCGGTGAAGGAGCCGTCGCCGACCCGGTCGACGAAAGCGGCGAGGTCGTGCCAGGCCTGCGTGAACAACGACATCAGTTCGTGCGCGGGCCCGCCGTCGAGCACCTGGCCGAAGGTCGCCGCGGCGTCGTCGACCGTCCACTCGGCCAGCCGGGCCGTGGTCAGGGCGCCGGTGTCGGCCACGTGATCGCGGAGCGAACTCGCCACCGTGTGGTACCCCGACATGCCCGGACGCTTGCGCAAGTGGGGGAAGTAGCCGCTGCCGAAGTTGATGGCATCGAGGGCCAGCACGAAGGCCGTCGTGTTCTCCTCGGAGCCGACCCGCACCTGGCCGGGATCGTTCTTGGGGGTGTCGAGGTCGAGCTCGCCGGCGAACTCACCGATACGGCCCCGATCGATGGTGACGTGCGTGGCGACCTCGGCCACGGCGGCACACGAGGCACGGATGTCGTCGAGGATCGTCATGGAAACGACCGTGCCCGCTCGACACGGGCGACCCGTAGTTCGTACCACTCGTACCAGTTGGCGCGGCCGCGGCTCTGGACCTCGAGATGCTCTGGATGGGCCCGCCACTCGGCGATGGCGGCCTCGGATTCCCAGTAGGACACCGTGATGCCGGTGCCGTCGCTGCTCCTCGCCGATTCGATGCCGAGATAGCCCGGGATGGTCGTCGCCAGCTGCTCCATCCGCTCAGCCGCGGCCGTGTAGGCAGCATCGACGGCGACGTCGCCGTGGTCGGCCCGCCGGTTGGTGAAGATGACCGCGAGATACGGCGGGTCCGGGGTGGGGCTCATGACGCGACCGTAGGGGTCAGAGGCCCCTGGCCCGACGCCATTTCGCGTAGCGGCTCATGAGGTCGAGGGATCGGACGGCTCGCCCGGCCGATGCGTGACACATGCGGCCGGCGGCGCGCACCGCCGCGGGGCCGGCGTTGTCGGGGCGAGCATTGGCGAGTTCGGTGGCCAGGAGCACGGGGGTGTTCGTGCGGGCCGCGATCTCCGCCGCCGCCTCGGCGTAGCGGGCGTCCTGTCGTTCGTGGAAGCCCACGATCCGTTCGAGGCCGTGGTCGGGATAGAAACCGCCCTCCCGCATCATCGCCGCAGTGTTGGACTGGATGCCGAGCCCGAGGAAGAGCACCGCATCGACGGCGGGATGCGACGCGGCCAGTTCGAGGATCTCGGGCACCGTGTCTCGGGTCTCGCCGCCGGCCATGTCGACCGGGTTGTTCTTGCTCCAGCGCGGCGGGAGCTTCTCGTCGATGGCGGCGTAGAGGTCGGCCGGAAGGGGAGTGGCGTCGAGGCGGGTGCCGCTCATGGCGTCGACGGCCGCTACCCCCCAGCCGCCGACCGTGGTGACCACGACGACGCGATCGCCGGTGGGCAGCGGCTGCGTGGCGATGGTCGCCGCCGCCTCGAATGCCTCCTCGACATCGCGGGCCCGGATCAAACCGGCCTGGCGACACATGCCGTCGAAGACGGCATCGTCGGACGCGAGCGCGCCCGTGTGGGACGCGGCCGCTCGCGCGCCGGCATCGGAAGCGCCACCCTTGACCACGACCACGGGCTTGCGTTCGGCCACGGCCCGCAGTCGGTCGAACATCTCACGGCCGTTGTCGACCGACTCCATGTAGACGAGGCAGACGCTCGTCTCGGGGTCGTCGGCGAACCACTCGACATAGTCGGCGATGCCGAGCACCGCCGCGTTGCCCGCGGCGACGGCGCGGCTGATGCCGACCCCCGTGTGATGGGCGAGGTTGAGGAACGACGAGACGAAGTTGCCCGACTGACTGGCCACGGCGATCCGCCCGGCGGGGGCATAGGGGGCCACGATCTGGGCGCACATCCGCGACGGCGTCGATACGACACCCTGGCCGTTGGGGCCGGCCACGGCGATGCCCAACTCATCGGCGAGCGCGACCAGGCGGGCTTCCGCCTCCGCGCCCTCGGGGCCCGCCTCGCGGTAGCCGGCGGCGGCGAAGAACGCCGCGGTGACACCCTTGGCGGCCGCGGCCCGCAGGAGGTCTTCGTTGACGGCCTGCGGCGTGCAGATGAAGACCATGTCGGCCTCGCCCTCGGGGATCTCGTCGATCGACCCGAGCACGGGCCGGCCGAGGACCTCGCCGGGCTCTCGGCCCACCGGGAAGACCTTGCCCTCGTAGCCGGAGGCCAGAAGGTTGTGGAGTGTCACGAACCCGAACTTCCCCGGGTGATTCGAGACGCCCGTGATGATGATGCCCTTCGGGTCGAACAGGGCCGAGAGGTCGTGGCTCATCGGTCGCCCTCCTCGTCGACCTCCAGCAGGGCGTCGACGGCGATCGGCCGGCCATCGACGAGGATCATCGGGTTGAGGTCGATCGCACGGATGCCCGCCTCCTGCTCGCCGACGCGGGCCAGGCCCACGAGCGCGTCGATCAGGGCCTGGCGGTCGACGGCCGGTTCTCCCCGGAACTCCTCGAGCAGGCGTTGTGTGGCGAGGTCGTCGATCATCTCCCCGGCGTCGACCTCGTCGATCGGCACGAGGCGGAACACGACGTCGCGGATCGCCTCGGCCAGGATGCCGCCCACGCCGAGCATGACCGTGAGCCCGAACTGCGGGTCGTCGTTGAGGCCGGCGATCAGTTCCCGGTTGCCGGCGACCATGGTCGACACGAGCACTTCGACATCGCCGTCGTCGGGTCTCGCGGCGGCGAGGAGTTCGTCGCAGGCGCTGCGTAGGGCCGCCTCGTCGCCGAGGCGGAGGCGGACCAACCCGCGCTCGGTCTTGTGGGCGATCGCCCGGCCACAGAGCTTGGCGACGACGGGGTACTCGACCCCGGGGTCGGCGGCGAGCGCGGCGATCACCTCATCGGTCGATCGGCCGGTGACGAATGCGGACACGGGAACCCCGTGGCGGGCCACGACCCGCCGGGATTCCGCTTCGGAAAGGGTGATGCTCACGGGCTTGGGTCTACCACGAGCGGATCGATCGCCTACCGTCCGAGTCATGAACAACGGAGACGTCGTCGACCTCGGTTCCCCGTGCCTCACCGCCCGGTACGAGGACCATGTACTGCGGGTGCGGATCGATCGGGTGGAGCGCCGCAATTCGATGACCCAGGACATGTACCGGGGGGTGAAGCGAGCGGCGATCATCGCCGACCGGGAGGTCGACATCGACGTGCTCGTCATCACCGGCACCGACGACGTGTTCTGTGTCGGGGGCGACATGGCCGGCAACGCGATCGACGATCCGAGCCTCGCGGCGGAACTCGACCCCACGGACCACTTCCCGTTCCGGCACCTCGAACGGTGCTCGGCCGCGGTCATCGCCGCCGTCAACGGGCTCTGCTACGCCGGCGGTCTCGACCTGATGTTGCACTGCGACTTCTCGGTGGCGACCGCCTCGGCCCGCTTCCGAGCGCCGGAACTGCTGCGCGGGGCCCCCGACGTGTTCATGGCGACCCGTCTCGCCGACTGGGTCGGTCTCGGCAACGCCAAGTGGATCATGTTCGCGATGGAGGCCTTCGACGCCGAACGAGCCATGCAGATGGGGCTGGTCCAGCAGGTCGTGCCCGACGACGACTTCGACGCCGCCGTCGACCGTCTCGTGGCCTCCGTCACCGCCGGGGCTCCCAAGAGCCGGGCCGTGATCAAGGACGACATCAACCGCCAGTTGCGACCCCACGACGCCCGCGTGTTTCAACGATCGATCATGAACCCCGAGATGCGAGAGGGCATGACGGCGTTCGTCGAGAAGCGCGATCCGGTCTGGCCCCGCGACTGAGACCCGCGGCGGCGCGCCGATCAGTCGGGCAGGCGGCAGGCCTCGGTGGCCCCGGGCAGCTTGTGGCGGTAGCGGGCGACCAGGGCGTAGGCCGGGACCGCCAGCCAGGAGATGGGCGGGGTGATGACGAGCCGCCCGAGGAATCCCCAGAACCCGCCCGCCGCCATGAGTGAACGGCCGATGGCGCGATGTCCTCGGTGGGTGCCGCCGGCGTCGTCGACCCAGTAGGCCGCCGTGGTGACGTCGGCCTCGGTCAGCCCGAGTTCGTCGAGATCGCACGACTGCCAGGGCACCACGGCAACCGACGCAGGCAGACGCGCCTCGATCCAGTGGGCCGAGGTGGTACAGAAACCGCAATCACCGTCGTAGACGAGCACCTGCCCAGTCTGGCACCCAAAACGACGAACACCGCCGGGCTGCACCGGCGGTGTCATACGTTTCGGTTGCCGGCCTGATGCAGCCGGGGACCGAGGATCAGCTGTTGCGACCCACGTTGGGCTTGCGCCCGTGGTTGGCCTTGCTGCGGCGAGCCTTCGCCTTCTTCTTCTGCGTGCGCTTCGACATGGCCAACAGGGTAGCGGCGTCGGCGCGGGATGCGGCCCCCGTCCAGTGGGGCGTGGACTCAGGCGTCGTGACCCGCGGTCCAGGCGAGCAGGTCGTCGGCGCTCCAGGTGTTGACGATGTCGTCGAGGGGCACCTCGCAGCGAGCGGCCTTGTCGGCACCGTACGGCTGCCACTCGAGCTGGCCGGTCGCATGGGCATCGGTGTTGATGGCCACCTTGCACTCCCACTCGAGGGCGAGCTCCAGGAGATCCTCGGGTGGGTCCTGGCGCTCGGGGCGACAGTTGATCTCGACTGCGGTGTCGAACTGGGCGCAGGCGGCGAAGACGATCTCGGGATCGAAGTCCGACGGCGGGCGTCCGCGGCCGACGAGCTTGCGGTTGGTGCAGTGCCCGAGCACGTCGGTGTGGGGGCTGGCGATGGCCATCACCATCCGTCGGGTCATCGCCTCGCGTTCGAGCTTCAGCTTCGAGTGCACGCTGGCGACGACGAGGTCGAGCCGGGCGAGCATCTCGTCGGCCAGGTCGAGCGTGCCGTCCTCGAAGATGTCGACCTCCATGCCGGTGAGCAGCCGGAACGGAGCGAGCTCCTCGTTGAGTTTCGCGATCTCGTCGAGCTGCCACACCAGCCGTTCCTCGTTGAGGCCGTGCGCGATCGTCAGCCGGGCCGAATGGTCGGTGATGACCATCCATTCGTGGCCCAGGGCGATGGCGGTCTCGGCCATCTCCCGGAGCGGCGCGCCGCCGTCGGACCAGGTGGTGTGGGCATGGCAGTCACCGCGCAGGGCGGCCAGGACCTTGTCGCCTTCGCCGAGCGGGATCCGGCTGCGCTCGTCGAGCCGGGCCAGGTAGCCGTCGTGGTTGCCGTCGATGGCATCCACGATCACCTCGGCGGTCGACTTCCCTATGCCGTCGAGTTCGGTGAGCGTGCCCGCCGCCGCTCGTGCCGCGATCTCGGTCGACCCGACTTCGGTCACGACATCGATCGCCCGTTGGAACGCGCGGACCTTCTGCCCCGGCGCGAGCTCGCGGTCGAGAAAGTGGATCGCCTGGCGCAACGCGAGTTCCGGCTCCATGGAACCCACGGTACCGCTGCGGTCGGGAACGATCAGAGGTTGGTCAGATCGATGGCCACGAGCACGACCAGCAACCCGATGATGCCCACGTTGATCGCAGTCATCGGCCACTTCCACTTGTGATCGGCGCGGTGGAAGCGCCGGATGCTCACGAGGTTGGCGATGATCGCCGCCACGCCGATGGGCACGCCGATCCAGGGACCGACGCCGGTACCGAACCCGATGATCGGGAAGACGAACGGGATCAGGACATACGTCAGCGTGCAGCGCACGGCCGACACGAGAATCGACTTCGAGAAGGCGCGTTCGGCGGCGGCGGTCTCGCCATCGACAGCGCTCGGAGCGGATGGTGCCGCGGTCACGTCGGTCACGAGCTCAACGGTAGCTGACCCCCCGTCGATAGCCTCGGTCCGGTATGGAACGTTTCGGATTCGTCGGCCTCCCCAATGCCGGGAAGAGCTCGCTCTACAACGCACTCGCCGGCGGAGGCGCCCACGCGGCGCCCTACGCGTTCGCGACCACCGACCCCAACATCGGTGTGGCCAAGGTGCCTGATCATCGACTCGACCAGCTCGCCGTGATGAGCGAGAGCAAGACCGTCGTCCATGCCGCCGTGCAGTTCACCGACATCGGTGGCCTCGTCGAGGGAGCCAGTCAGGGTGAGGGCCTCGGCAACGCCTTCCTGTCCCACATCCGTGAGGTCGACGCGATCGTCTTCGTCCTGCGCGCCTTCCCCGACAGCGATGTGCCCGGCCCGTCCGATCCGCTCGAGCATCTCCGCGTGGTCGAGATCGAACTCGCCCTCGCCGACCTCGCCAGTGCCGAGAAGGCGCTCGACAAGACCAGTCGGATGCTCAAGGGCGACAGCTCGCTGAAGTCGACCGTCACCCTCCTGCAGACCTGTGTCGACCATCTCGCCGAGGGCACCCCGCTCTATCGCGCCGGTCTCCCGGCCGACGAGCGGGCCGAGCTCAAGGAGTTCTTCTTCCTCACCAACAAGCCCGTCATGGCGGTGCTCAACATCGGCGAGGACCAGATCGGCCAGGAGGACGAGCTGGCCGCCCCGGTGCGGGCCGAACTCGACGGTGCCGAGGTCGTGCCCCTCAGCGTGCAGCTGGAGGCCGAAGCGGCCCTCATGGACGCCGACGAGCGGCAGGAGATGCTCGAGGCCCTCGGACTCGGTGAGGGCGCGGTGCCGCGCTTCCTCACGTCGGCGTACCACATGCTCGGACTCCGGACGTTCCTGACCACCGGGGAGAAGGAGAGTCGGGCCTGGACCTTCCGTGCCGGGTCGAGCGCCCCCGAGTGCGCGGGCGTGATCCACACCGACTTCCAGCGTGGGTTCATCCGGGCCGAGACCATCCAGTGGGACGAGCTGCTCGCGGCCGGCTCGTGGGCCGCGGCCCGCGACATCGGCAAGGTCCGGTCCGAGGGCAAGGACTACATCGCCCAGGACGGCGATGTTATGGAGTTCCGCTTCAATGTTTGAGCAGACAATGTCTGAGCAGACAATGTCTGAGCCGGGCGCAGCCGGAGCCGCGCCCGATCTCGCGTCGACGTAACGCTCCCGCGACCGTCCGGGTCGGAGGGGTCATGTGCCTGCTCAGCGCCCGAGTTCTCGCCGGATCCGCTCTGCCTGCCTACCGGCAGGTAGGCTGGCTCGCATCATGGTGAATCCTGCTGATCTCCCAATCGTCGAGGCGCTCGAAGCGACCGCCGAGAAACTCCTCGAACGGCATCTCTCCGCCACGAAGGAGTGGTTCCCCCACGCGTTGGTGCCGTGGACCGCGGCCACCGACTACGAGCCCGACTACGAGTGGCAGCCCGACGACGCCACCATCCCACCCGCGGTGCGCAGCGCCCTCTTCGTCAACGTCCTCACCGAGGACAACCTCCCGTTCTACTTCCGCGACATCGAGCGCATGTTCGGTCGCGACGGCGCATGGGGCGAGTGGGTCCGGCGCTGGACGGCCGAGGAGGGCCGCCACGGCATGGTGCTCAACACCTACCTCCAGGCCACGCGGGCCATCGATCCGGTGGAGCTCGAACGGGCCCGGATGATCCAGGTCCAGACCGGGGCCGTTCCCGAGCCGCCGTCGGCGGCCGAGGGCCTGGCATACGTCTCGCTCCAGGAACTGGCCACCCGCATCAGCCACTTCAACACCGGCAACCTGCTCGAGGACCCGGTCGGCAAGCAGATCATGCGGCGCGTGGCCTCCGACGAGAACCACCACTTCCTCTTCTACCGCGACGCGCTGGCCGCGATCATCGAGATCGATCCGTCGTCGGCGGTGATGGCGATGGAGAAGCAGACGACCGACTTCGCCATGCCGGGTCTGGGCATCCCCGGATTCAACGACCATGCCAAGGCGATCGCCGATGCCGGGATCTACGACCTGGCCATCCACCACGACCAGATCCTCCAGCCCGTCATCATGCGTGACTGGGCGCTGGAGTCGATCGAGGGACTGTCGCCCGAGGCCGAAGAAGCCCGCGCCCGGCTCGTGAAGTACATCGGTCGGGTCGGCAGGGTCGGGGCCCGCATCGCGGCCCGCCGCGAGGAGCGCGCCGCTTCTCGTGAACCCGCCGGCGTCTGACCCCTCCGGACACTGCGCCACACCGGCTCGCCGGGGCGCGTAGATTTCGGCCATGCCGTGGCTCGTCGCCGGAGAACATGTCGTGGCCTCGCTCGAGGTCGCCGAGTCTCGCCGCGCCCGGCGCCGTGGGCTGCTCGGCCGTGACGGCATCGAAGGCGCACTGATGCTGACGCCGGCGCGTTCGGTGCACACCGTGGGGATGCGCTTCGCCATCGACGTCGCCCATGTCGACGACGCGATGGTCGTGCTGTCGGTGGTGACGATGCGGCCCGGGCGGATCGGACGCTGGCACCCGCGAAGCCGTCACGTCATCGAGGCCGAGGCGGGATCGTTGCGGCGATGGGGGATCGAGCCGGGCGTGACGATCGACGTGAAGGCGTGACCGGCGCGCTGGTGCTCGTGGCGACCCCGATCGGCAATCTCGGGGATCTCCCGCCCCGGGCGGTGGAGGAGTTCTCGGCCGCGGCATTGATCTGTTGCGAGGACACCCGGCGGACCGGTCGCCTCCTGGCCCACGCGGGAGTCGACGGGGCGCGTTTGCGACGCGTCGACGACCACACCGAGGCGCGGGCCGCGGCCGAGGTGGTCGACCTGATCGCTGCGGGGCAACGGGTCGTGCTCGTGTCCGACGCCGGCACCCCCGGCGTCTCCGACCCGGGAGCCCGCCTGGTCGATGCGGTGCTCGATGCCGGTCACGACGTCACCGTCGTCCCCGGTCCCGTCGCCGCCGTGGCGGCCCTCGTTGCGAGCGGGCTGCCCACCGACCGGTTCGTGTTCGAGGGGTTCCTGCCCCGCAAGGGACGTGAACGCACCCTCCGGCTGCGGGCGGTCGCCGTGGAGCCACGCACGGTCGTGCTCTACGAATCGCCGAACCGGATCGCGGCGACGCTCGGCGCGCTGGCCGAGGTCTGCGGCCCGGAGCGACGGGCCACGGTCGCGCGCGAGATCACCAAGCTCCACGAGGAGTTCGTGCGCGGCTCACTGGCCGAGCTCGCCGCATGGGCGTCCGACACGCCGAAGGGGGAGATCGTGCTCGTCGTCGAGGGCGCCCCGCCGCCCGAGGAAGCATCCGATGACGAGGTCGTCGAGGCGCTGCGAGCGGAGCTGGCCGGCGGGTCGAGCGCCCGCGATGCCGCCGACGCCGTGGCCGCCGCGTTGGGCGTCGGTCGGCGTCGCGCCTACCAGTTGAGCCTCGGCATCCCCGGGGGTGTCACACCCCCTTCGTAGCATTCGGTTCATGGAACCCGTGCTCGTGATCTCACTGATCGCCTCCCTGTTCATCGCTGCCGCGATGGGTGTCGCCGTCGGCCTTCGGCTGGTGCGCACTCGCCACAGTGCTCAGGAGGAGGCCATCGCCCGTCTGGCGGCGGAGCTCGATGCCCGCCACGAGGCCAAGGTCGACGGCGTCTTGGAACGGGTCGTGGCCGTCGCCGGCGAGAGCTTCGACAGTCGGCTCCAGACCGGGGCCGCGGAGCTCGATCATCGGCGCGAGGCGATCGATCTGCGCCTCACGGGCACCCAGCAGCGCATCGACGAGCAACTCGGATCGGTCGTGGCGTCGTTGCAGGCGAAGGTGGAAGAGGTCGACAAGATCGTGGCCGAACGCGTCGGCGGCATGTCGGAGACGATGGACGCCCGGGTCGGTGGCATGTCGAAGAACCTCGGCCACCAGGTGACCGCGATGGGCAGCGAGCTCCAGCAGGTCCGCACGCTGGTCGCCCAGCTCCAGAAGGAGCGGGCGCAGCAGCACGGCCAGTTCGTCGAGAGTCTCGAAGCCGCGACGCGGCAGCAGAAGGTGTTGGCGGAGACCACCCAGCACCTCCGCGAGGCGCTGGCCAGCCCCCAGGCCCGCGGCCAGTGGGGCGAGCGCATGGCCGAAGACGTCCTGCGGGCCGCCGGCATGCGCGAGGGATTGAACTATCGCAAGCAGCGGATGATCGACGGTGGCACGAAGCCCGACTTCACCTTCCTGCTGCCCGACGATCGCCATCTCCACATGGACGTCAAGTTCCCGGTCACCAACTATCTCCGCCATCTCGAGGCGCCGAGCGACGCGGAGGCGGCTGCGCTGCGCGAACGGTTCCTCAAGGACGTCCGAGAGCGGGTCAAGGAACTGAGCGGGCGGGGCTATGCCTCGACCGACACCACCGTCGGCTACCTGCTGCTGTTCATCCCCAACGAGAGCGTCTACGGCTTCATCCACGAGAACGACATGACGCTTCTCGACGATGCATTGGGCCAGAAGGTCGTGCTGTGTTCGCCGACCACCCTGTTCGCGGTTCTCGCCGTGATCCGCCAGGCCATGGACACCTTCGCCGTCGAGCGGGCCACCGAGGAGATCCTCGAGTGTCTGGCCGGGTTCGGTGAGCAGTGGAAGAAGTTCTCCGGGCAGATCGACAAGGTCGAGAAACACATCGACACCCTCAGCCGGAGCTTCTCCGACCTGTCGGGCACCCGGCGTCGCCAGCTCGAACGTCAGCTCGACCGCATCGACGACGTCCGCTCCCGCACGGGCGTCGACGTCGACGCGCCGGCGCTCGCGCCGACCTCCGGCCCCACCCTGCGCGACGTCACCGCGAGCTGAGCCGAAGAATTGGCATCGGCGGGTCGCGGGCCGCCGGTAGCCTCGGTGGCCATGTCCACCCCTGTCCTCGTCGCCGTCGCCTGGCCCTATGCCTCCGGGTCCCGGCATCTCGGCCACCTCGCCGGCGCCTACCTGCCGGCCGACGTGTTCGCCCGTCATCAACGTCGGGTCGGCAACGAGGTCCTGATGGTCTCGGGCTCCGACGTGCACGGCACACCGATCACGGTGCGGGCCGATGCCGAGGGCGTGACGCCTCGCGACATCGTCAATCGCTATCACAACGAGTTCGTCGCCCAGTGGGAGCAGATCGGGATCTCGTGGGACAACTACACCACCACGGGAACCCCGCACCACGCCCGGGTGACCCAGGAGATGTTCCTCGCGCAGCTGGCCAACGGCCACATCGACAAGCGGACGTCCGATCAGTACTACGACCCGCAGGCCGAGCGCTTCCTTCCCGACCGCTACATCGAAGGCACGTGTCCGCACTGCGGCTACGACGAAGCGCGTGGTGATCAGTGCGACAACTGTGGGCGCACGGTCGATGCGATCGAGTTGGGCAACCCGCGTTCGAAGATCACCGGTGCCACCCCGGAGCTGCGGGCCACCGAGCACTTCTACTATCGCTACTCCGACTTCACCGAGCGGTTGGCCGCGTGGCTGCGCTCGAAGCAGGGCTGGCGTCCCCACGTGCTCAATTTCGCGCTCGGCTGGACCGAGGAGGACGGACTGCACGATCGCGCCATCACCCGTGACCTCGACTGGGGGGTCGAGCTCCCGGTCGACGACCTCGGCCCGGGAAAGCGGATCTACGTCTGGTACGACGCCGTGATCGGGTATCTCTCGGCGGCACAGGAGTGGGCGGCCGACCGGGGCGACCCCGACCGTTGGCGACACTGGTGGGAGAACGACGCCTCGCGGCACGTGTATTTCATCGGCAAGGACAACATCCCGTTCCACTGCCTCTTCTGGCCCGCCCAGCTGATGGGCGCCGGCGACCTCCACCTGCCCGACGACGTGCCTGCCAATCAATACATCACCTTCAAGGGTGGCAAGGCCTCGGCCAGCCGCGGCGTGGGGCTCACCATCCAGGAGGGGCTCGACCTCTTCCAGCCCGACGGTCTGCGCTATGCCCTGGCGGCGAACTTCCCCGAGCAGGCCGACACCGACATCTCGGTCGAGGAGATCGCCCGGCGGATCAACGAAGAACTCGTGGCGACGTGGGGCAACCTCGTCAACCGCGTGTTGTCGATGGTCAACAAGAACCACGGCGCTCAGCCGGAGAGTGACGGGCGCACCGCCGAGGACGAGGCGCTGCTCACGGCGGTCGACGACGCGCTGGCCAGGGTCAACGAGCAGATCGAGCGCGTCGAACTACGCAGCGCGCTGCGCAGCGCGATGGATGGGGCCCAGGCCATCAACGCCTACCTCAACGCGACGGAGCCGTGGAAGCTGGCGAAGTCCGATCCCTCGCGTTCGGCGGTGGTGCTCGCCACCGCGCTCGACGCGGTCAATGGCATCCGGGTCGCATTCTCGCCGTTCCTGCCGTTCAGCTCGGCACAGCTCGATCTCGCCTTGGGCGAGATCGAGGGCTGGGTGCGGCTGCCGGTGCCGCCCGGCACGCCGATCGACAAGCCCACGCCGCTGTTCCACAAGGTCGACGTCGACGCCCTGCTCGCCGACGACTGAGCAGGGGCGAGCGATGGCCTGGGTCGACCAGCACTGCCACATCCCGCCCGGAGCGGAAGGCGCGACGCAGGTTGCCGAGGCCCGGGCCGCCGGCGTCACCCGCATGGTCACGGTGGGCACGACGCTCGAACAGAGCCGCCAGATGATGGCGGTCGCCCGCGCCCACGACGGCGTGTGGGCAACGGCGGGAGTGCATCCCCACGACGCCAAGGACGGCATCGAGGGGCTCGAGGACCTGCTCGACGCCCCCGAGGTCGTCGCGGTCGGCGAGGCCGGACTCGACTACCACTACGACCACTCACCTCGCGACGTCCAAGCCGACGTGTTCCGCCGTCAGATCGCCATGGCCCACGATCGTGACCTCCCGCTGGTCATCCACACCCGCAACGCGTGGGACGACACGTTCGCCGTCCTCGATGCCGAGGGCACGCCGCGGCGCACGGTCTTCCACTGCTTCACGGGCGGCGCCGCAGAGGGGACGGAGTGTCTCGCTCGGGGTGCGCTGCTGTCGTTCTCGGGCATCATCACCTTCCCGAGCGGTGGCGATCTGCGCGACGCGGCCGAGCTCTGTCCGCTCGATCGACTGCTCGTCGAGACCGACAGCCCTTATCTGGCGCCCGTGCCGCACCGGGGGAAACCGAACCGGCCGGCCCTCGTCCCTCTCGTCGGCGCGGCGGTCGCGGCGACGAAGCAGTGTGAGGTCGCCGCGGTCGAGGCGGCGACGTGGGCCACCGCGTCACGGTTCTACGGCCTCGACGAGCCCCGCGACTGAAACCTCCATCACTGCGGGGTTGGCGCCGCGAAGGTTGCAATTGTGTTACGACGCTCCTACCGTCGCGCGGGTACGGGAGTCCACCGCCGCGTTCTCGGCGGTGGCCGAGCGGAAGGACCGAGCGTGAGCGAGAGGCGTCGCAGAGTCGAACGTGCGGTGGCGCTTTTCGCCGCCCTCGTCGTCGCGACCGCCGCCCTGATCGGTCCTGCCGGGGCGACGCCGCTCGCACAGACCGATGCGGCCGCATTCACGAGCCGGGCCGATGCGTGGACCCAGGCCCGCAACGAGTATCGCGACGCCGCGCGAGAGCAGGCATTGCGGCTGGCTGAAGAGGCCCGACAGGCCGAAGCCGAACGCCTGGCGGCCGAAGAGGCGGCACGGGTCGCCGAGGCCGAGCGCCGTGCGGCCGAGGAGATCGCCCGGACGAGCACCACCACGGCACCGCCGACCACCACGACTGCGCCACCGACGACCACCGTCGCGCCCTCGAGCGACGGCACAGTTTCCACAACCACCACCGCGGCCCCGGCCGCTCCGGGTCAGCCGACGGCGGCCCAGTGGGACGTGCTGCGTCAGTGCGAGTCGAGCGGCAACTACTCGATCGTCAGCGCCAACGGCCGCTATCGAGGGGCCTACCAGTTCTCGCAGGCGACCTGGGACTGGGTGGCCGGGCTCGACCACCCGGGCCTGCTCGGTGTCGACCCGTCCACGGCCGCTCCCGCCGACCAGGACGCGATGGCCCTCTCGCTGTGGATACGGCGTGGCTGGTCGCCCTGGCCGATCTGTGGCGCGAAGGCGTCGGCCGTCTGAGCACCGGGTGACCCACAGCCCCCAGGAACTCCGAGCGCTGCTCGACCGCCACGGGCTCGAGCCGCGTCGCGCCCTCGGTCAGAACTTCGTCGTCGATCCCAACACCGTTCGCCGCATCGCCCGGCTGGCCGGCGTCGGGCCCGGTGATCCGGTTGTCGAGATCGGCCCCGGCCTCGGCTCTCTCACCCTGGCCCTCGTGGAGCTCGGCGCCGAGATCACGGTGGCCGAGATGGACCGCGATCTCGTTCCGGTGCTCCGTGAGGTCGTGGAGCCCCTCGGCGTACGAGTGGTCGAGGGCGATGCCCGTGAGGTCGACTGGACCGAGCTGCTCGCCGCCCACGAGCGGTGGAGTCTGGTGGCCAACCTTCCCTACAACGTGGCGACCCCGCTGGTCCTCGATCTCCTGCGCGACGTGCCCCGCATCGGTTCGATGCTGGTGATGGTCCAGCGGGAAGTGGGGGAGCGGCTGGCGGCCGGCGCAGGCGAGCGTGCCGTCGGCATCCCGTCGATGCTGGTCGCCTATCACGGGGTGGCCGAGGTGGTCGGCCGGGTCCCGGCCACCGTGTTCCATCCCCAGCCCAAGGTGGAGTCGGTACTGGTGCGCATCGAGCGTCACGAGGAACCTCCGGTTTCCCTTCCGCTCGCCGAGATCGAGCCCGTGCTGCGGGCCGCCTACGGCCAACGGCGCAAGATGCTGCGGCGCTCCCTCGTCGATCTGATCGATCCCGATGGATTTGCGGCGGCCGACGTCGATCCGACGGCCCGGCCTGAGACCCTCGATCTGGCCGCCTGGGCTCGATTGGCCGCTCAGCGCGGTTGAGTCGCCCAGAGTTCGGCCATGGCGGCGATGAGGTCCATGACCGGCGTCGGCTCGTCGCGCCCCTCGAACTCCCGGTAGCAGGTGTCGACCAGGGTCACGATCCGCTCGGGTTCGCCCCAGTCGCTCCACCGGTCCAGTGACAGGTCGCGGGCAGCCACGCGCACGGGCATCCCGCGGTCGAAACGGTCTCGGCACTCCGTCCGGCAGTACTGCAGGTATGAACGGATCTCTCGGAGGCCGGCCAGGTCGGTGATCGGTCCGTGGCCGGGCACGATCGTCTCGGGTTGCCAGGCCTCGATCGTGTCGAGTGCCTGGAGGAGGTCGGGGATCGAGCCGGCCCACAGGATCGGGTGCCCTTCCACGAACAGGATGTCGCCGGTGTAGACGGTCGAGCGGTCGGGCACGTGGACGAGCACGTCGCCTTCGGTGTGTGCCGGGCCGACCTCGACCAGTTCGACCCTGGTGTCACCGACCGTGCGGGTCATGTGGCCGTCGAAGGTGACCGTCGGCGTGGGGCGGTCGATCCCCTCGAACTGGAAGCTGCCGAAGCAATGGAGGAAGAACTCGCCGGTGGCGCCCATCTCGTCGGCCATCGTCATGAATCGGGCCATCGTCTCCGGCCGCTCGTGCGCCATCTCCCGTGCGGCCGCCGACGACGCGATCACGTCGCAGTCGAGGAGTTCGTTGCCGTTGCAGTGGTCGCCGTTGCCGTGGGTGTTGACGAGTGCGGTGATGTCGGTGCCGGGGAGGGCGGCCGCGAAGCCGTCGAGCATCGCTCGCGTCAGCGGCAGATCGATCAGTGTGTCGACGAGCAGTGATTCCTCGCCGTCGACGATCAGGCCGGCATTGCTCCAGCACCATCCGCCGTCGGGCTGGAGCCAGGCCCAGTTGCCCTCGCCCAGGTCGTGGAGTCCGTGGGTGAACGGCCGGGTGCCAAGTGCCATGCGCGCACCCTAGCCTTCGGCCGTGATCACGATCTCTGCCCCCGCCAAGCTGACGCTCTCGTTGCGGGTGACCGGCCTACGCGGCGACGGCTACCACCTGATCGACGCCGAGATGGTCAGCCTGGATCTCCACGACACCCTCGAGATCGGCGATGGCCGCGGGCTCGAGATCATCGGCTCGGAGGGCGAGGGTGCCGTGGAAGCCGACGACGACAATCTCGTGCACAAGGCCCTGCGGCTCTGCGGCCGCGACGCGCACGTCCGGCTCCACAAACGGATTCCTGCCGGAGCCGGCCTGGGCGGGGGCTCCGCCGATGCCGCCGCCGTGCTGAGGTGGGCCGGCTACGACGACCTCGAGGGTGCGGCGTCGATCGGTGCCGACGTGGCGTTCTGTCTCCGGGGCGGACGGGCCCGAGTCCGCGGCATCGGGGAGTTGGTCGAGTCGCTCCCGTACGTGGAGCGGACGTTCACGCTCCTCACCCCACCGGTGTTCTGTTCGACGCCGGCGGTCTATGCCGCGTGGGACCGCCTCGGCGGGCCTCGGGGTGAACACGGCAACGACCTCGAACCGGCAGCGCTCGACGTGGCGCCGGAGCTCGCCCGATGGCGCGATGAACTGGCCGACGCGTCGGGTCAACGGCCACGGTTGGCCGGAAGTGGCAGCACCTGGTTCGTCGAAGGAGAGCTTCCGGGGCCCGGGCGAGTGGTGGTGACGACAGTCGCCGCGCACTGAGCCGATCGGGCGAGCAGGGCAGGGCCCTACTTGCGACGCTGGTGGCGCGTCCTTCGGAGCATCTTCTTGTGCTTCTTCTTCCGCATGCGCTTGCGGCGCTTCTTGATCAGTGAACCCACGGAGAGCGACGCTACCGGGCTGAGGGCCGAGGCCCACCCCCGAGGGAAAATCAGAATCGCTCGATCGGGGTGAAATCCGGGCCGTCTCTCGTCGTTGTGACGGGTGCCGGCGTGCCGGTGAACCGATCCCCCACGAAAGACAGAGTCGATGATGACGCGCTTCCTCCGTTCCTCCTGCCGGCCGATGGCCGTTGCGGCATTGGTCACGGCGCTCCTGCTGACGGCGGTGCCATCGGCATCCGGAGCAGTGGCTGCTCCGGCACGTGACGACTTCCCGACCGGCGAGGGACATCCGTATCGTCGGGCCTACACCCACACCGTCGGCCGGTCGCTCGATCTCCCAGACGTCGACGCCGCGGTTCGGCTCGCCTGCGAACCGCGGATCACCGACCGAACCGAACAGGCTGCAGTCGCCTGCGTGTGGGGCACCGACGACGACGTGACCGTGCGGGCATGGCAGCTGTGGAAGCTCAGGCTTCGACCGGCGAGCGACGGGCGAGGCTTGGCCGCCCAGGTCGGCGCCGACGTCACGTCCCACCTCGACCGTGAGGTCGAGGTGCCCGGCCACTACCTCTACGCCGTGCTCGGTCTCGACGCGAACGGCGAGATCGTCGCCCGCAGCCGCATCGAGTCGCTGCGGCTCGCGGTGCGCGACCACGACGTCGATGTCGAGCCCATGGCGCTCGAGTGCGCCGCCCATCGCGCCGGTTCGGTCCGGGCTCCGGAGGTCACCGTCGGTTGCGAGTGGCGGGCGGTGACGGACGACGCAGCCGTCGGCTACGTGCTCTGGCGGCAGACGGACGGCGGTGCCCGCACCGCGATCGCCCGCGTCGGACTCGCGACGACCGCGGTCCGCGATGCCGAGGTCGCCTTCGGTCATCGCTACGCCTATGTGGTGACCGCGGTCGACGGTGCCGGTGAGGTCGTCGGTCGAAGTCGGCCGGCGACCGTTGCGATCCCGATCCCTGACCGCCCGGTCGACCCGGAGGTCGAGCGCCCCGTCGTGCGTCCGGAGCCGGCCCAGCCGGCCGCAGACGACCCGGCGGTGCGGCCGGCAGCCCGCCGCGGGTCGGTCGACTGACCCGGCCGCGCCGCGTGGCCACGGTGTCTCGTGCGTCTCCTTCGCCCCTGCCACCGGATGCGGGCCGTGATCGGTCACGCTGGAGGACGGTGGACGACCAGGACGACCGTGATCTGTTCGACGAGCGTGCGCTCGTCGAACGGGCGCGTGTGGACGCCGACGGCTTCGCCGAGCTCTACCGCAGCTACGCCGAACGGGTCCATGCCTTCGCGTATCGCCGATGCGGCGATCGCGAACTGGCCGAGGATCTCACCGCCGCGACATTCGAGCGGGCGCTCCGGAGCCTCGACCGATTCGAGTGGGGTCCCGGCGGATTCGCTCCCTGGCTCTTCCGGATCGCCGCGAACGAGATCACCGATCACCACCGCCGGCGCGGACGACGACGCGGTGACCGGGCCCAGCGGGCCGCGGACCGACTCCACGACCGCGCCTGGGTCGATGATCTCGACCGGGTCGAGGGGGCCGACCGGCTCGATGCCCTCCGAAACGGCCTCGATGCGATCAACCCCCGCTACCAGCGGGCCCTCGTCCTCCGCCACCTCAGCGGCCTCGACCACGAATCGGCGGCGAGGGCCATGGGACTGACCCCGCCACGGATGGCGGTGCTCGTCCATCGAGCGACGAAGGCGCTGCGCCGCGCCGTCGAACGCCAGGAAGGAAGCGGTTCCGATGACTGAAGACCCTCATCCGCTCGACGGACTGGGAACGGCACCGGTGCCGCGGCTCGACGAGGCCGCCAGCGCCCGGATCGAGTCCGGTCTCCGGGTGCTCCATGCGCAGCGCCAGGCGACCCCGCAACGCGCCCGCTGGCAGGCGTGGCTGGTGGCTGCGCCCGCCCTCGCGCTCGCCGTCGCGGTCGTGACGATCGCGTTGCTGGCCGGCGACGAACGGGGTGTGGCGGCGCTGGAGCTCCGCGGCGCCGAGAACGTCGTGATCACGCTCCCGGGTGGCGCGGAGGTGACCGACCCCGCCGATGGGTACCGACTCGTCGAGGGTGCGGTGCTCACGGTGGGGGAGGGTGGTCGCGTGACGATCGACGACCGGGTGCTCGGCGCCGGTGCGGTCGTGACGGTCGAACAGGGTGCGCTCGTGACCGACACCGTGCCCGCGCTGGCCGTCGACGATCCGTCGGCGCCCGGGTCGACGCCGTCCCGAGCCCCGACCACGGTGGCAGACACCCGTGTTCCCGAGACCAGTGTTCGCGAAACCAGTGTGACGGAGCCCCGACCGGTGGATCGTCCCGGGCCGACCGACGGGCAGCGCGAACCCGATGTGACACCGACGAGGCCGGCGGAAGAGCTCCCGACGTCGTCGGTCCCGCCCACCTCCGAGCCGTCGCGGGACGGGGCCGAGGGGGACGGCTCCACGACCGTGCGCCCGCGCGACGGGGGGCGCGACGGGGGAGGCGACGACGGCTGAGGCCGGTCGGTCGTCATCGAAGCCCGGGCGGCCGCGGTACCGTGAGTCCACCACCTCGGTGGCCCGTAGTTCAGTTGGTAGAACGCCGGCCTTTGGAGCCGGATGTCGCAGGTTCGAGCCCTGCCGGGCCAGCCATCGACCGATGCCGTCGGCCTCGCGTTCGTCCCTGCCACCGCAGCGCGCTAGAAACGCCTCGTGCCCTCGGTCGCCCCATCCGTCGTCGTCGTTGCCAGCGGGCCCGACACACGTCTCCGGTCGGCCGTGCCCATGGCCCTGCACCGCCTCTGTGGCCGCACCGTGGTCGGTCTCGTGCTCGATGCCGCGGGTGCCCTGGACCCTCGGCGGGTCGCCGTCGTGGTCGGCCCCGACGACGACGAGATCGCCAAGGAGCTCCAATCGGACTCGGTCGAGATCGCCCGCGTGCCGGCCAACGTCCGGCACGATCCGTGTGCCTCGGTGCTCGCCGCCCTCCACGGCTGGTCGGCCGACGACCTCGATGCCGACTTCGACCCCGACGACGACGACGTCCTGGTCCTGCCCGCCTCGGTGCCGCTGCTCGACGGCGAGACGTTGCGGGCGTTCCACCGCGCCCATCGGGTCGGCGACGCGTCGGCCACGGTCCTGCGCGCCGCCGAGGGCGATTCTGCGATCTGGTTCGTCCGTCGCTCGCTGCTCGCCCCGGCACTGCGGCGCACCGAGCTGCCGGAGATCACCGCCCTCCGGGAGGTGCTGGAGGAGACCGGGCACGAGGTCGCGACGTTCGAGGCCGAGCATCCGCTCGCGTCGTTCGACGCAGCCGACCGGGTCGACCTCGCCGCGGCGGAGGCCCGCCTGCGGGCGCAGATCAACGCCCGTTGGATGCGGCGTGGGGTCACCATGCTCGATCCGGAGCGGACCTACGTCGATCTCGACGCCCGCCTGGGTACCGACGTCACCCTCCACCCGGGAGTCCTGCTCCGCGGGGCGACCGTGATCGGCGACGGCTCCGAGGTCGGCGTCGGCTGCCATCTCGTCGACAGCCGGGTCGGCGACCACTGTCGACTCGAGCACGTCACCGCGGAACTCGCGGTCGTGGGCGACCACGCCCGGGTCGGCCCGTTCGCCGTGCTCGAGCCGGGCTCCGAAGTCCCGGCCGCGACCGTCACCGGCCCGTTCTACACTGCGGGCCCAGACGCCCATCGCCCCGACCCGACCGATTGACTGGACGCGGATGCAACTGATCAACCACAAGAAGCTGCACATCGTCGCCGGGCGGGCCACGCAGGCGCTCGCCAGCGACATCTGCCACGAGCTCGGCGTGCCGCTCGGGTCGCCCAACATCGCCGAGTTCGCCAACGGCGAACTCCACGTCAAGTACGGCGAATCCATCCGTGGTTCCGACGTCTTCATCGTGCAGACCCACACGGCGTGGGAGGGCGGCTCGATCAACGACGCCCTGATGGAACACGTGATCATGGTCGACGCGGCGAAGCGCGCCTCCGCGAAACGCATCACGGTCGTCGCCCCCTTCTACGGCTACAGCCGTCAGGATCGCAAGGCCTCGGGTCGTGAGCCGATCACCGCTCGCCTCGTGGCCGACCTGTTCAGCACCGCCGGCGCCGACCGGCTGATGTCGGTCGACCTCCACAGCGGTCAGATCCAGGGCTTCTTCGACGGGCCGGTCGATCATCTCGTGGCCATGCCGGTATTGGTCGACTATCTGTCCGAGATGGGCGACGAGGATCTCGTGATCGTGTCGCCCGATGCGGGGCGAATGAAGGTGGCCGAGCGATACACCAACCTGCTCAACGCCGACCTCGCCTACGTGCACAAGCGGCGCTCGACCGAGGAGATGAACGCGGTCGAGGCCAAGGAGATCATCGGCCATGTCGCCGGACGGACCTGCGTGCTGATCGACGACATGATCGACACCGGCGGCACGATCTGTGCGGCTGCCGATCTGCTGGCCGAGAACGGTGCGGGCAAGGTCATCGTGGCGACGACCCACGGCGTCTTCTCCGGGCCGGCCATCGACCGGCTGAAGAACGCGGCCATCGAGAAGGTGCTCGTCACCGACACGCTCCCGCTGCCGCCCGAGAAGCAGATCGACAAGATGGAGGTGCTCAGCGTGGCGCCGATCATCGCCCGGGCGATCTCCGCCGTCTTCGAAGACACCTCGGTGAGCGAGATCTTCGGCGGCAACCACCTCGCCTGAGATCCACCCCGTCCGTGTCCCATCCGGGCCGTGGTGATTCGCGCCGCCACCGATAGCCTGATCCGTCGGTCCTTCGCCGGACCGTCTCACTACGGGGCCAGCATCGTCCCGCCCTTCTCAGGAGCCCAGAAACCATGTCAGACCAGCTGCTGCTCACCGCCGAGACCGGCCGTGACGAGGGCACCCGCTCCTCCCGCCGCCTGCGTCGCGAGGGCCGCGTGCCCGCCGTCGTCTACGGCCTCGACGCCGACCCCGTCGCCGTCTCCGTCGCCTGGCCCGACCTGCGGGCGGCGCTCACCACCGATGCCGGCGTCAACGCCATCATCACGCTGCAGATCGACGGCGACGAACAGCTCTCCGTCGTGAAGGACCTCCAGCGGCATCCGGTTCGCCGCGACGTGATCCACGTCGACTTCCAGCGGGTCACCGCGGATCAGCAGATCGAGGCCGACGTGCCCGTCACCCTCATCGGCGAGGCGCTCGAGGTCACCCGGGCCAACGGCATGGTCGACCAGACGCTCTACACCCTCACCGTGTCGGCCAAGCCGGCCGAGATCCCCGACGAGATCGAGGTCGACATCTCCGAGATGGCCCTCGGCGACGCGATCCACGTGAGCGACCTCGCCCTTCCGGGCGGCGTCACCACCACGGTCGACCCCGAAGACACGGTTGCGGTCTCGCTGGTCACCCGCTCGACTCGCGAGGCCATGGCCGCCGAGGACGCGGCCGAAGCTGCCGAAGAGGCGGCTGAGGGCGGCGACACCGAGGCCGACGCCAGCGGCGACGGCGACGGCGACGACGACTGAGACGCGGTGGGCGACCGCTGATGGTCGGCCGTCGGCTCAACCCTCGACGGGGCACCCCCGCCGACCTCCTCGTGGTCGGACTCGGCAATCCGGGTGACGACTACGCCCAGACGCGCCACAACGCCGGTGTCTGGGTGATCGAGGAGCTCGTCCGCCGCCACGGGGGCAAGCTCAGCCGCTCCAAGCGCGAGCATGCCGACACCGATGAGCTCCGGGTGGGCGACAAGCGGCTGGCCGTTGCCGTGCCCACCACCTACATGAACGAGTCCGGCCGCGCCGTAGCGCCGCTGGTGCGGCGCTACGGCATCGAGGACCTGTCGCGCCTCGTGATCGTCCACGACGAACTCGACCTCCCCGTCGGTCGCCTCAAGGTCAAGTTCGGTGGAGGTCTGGCCGGCAACAACGGGCTCAAGAGCGTGCGTGCGAGCCTGCGGTCCGATGCGTTCACCCGCATCCGACTGGGTGTCGGCAAGCCGGAGTCAGGCACGATGCGCGGCGCCGACTACGTGCTGCGCCGTCCCGCTCGCAGCGAACGCCCCGAACTCGAGCGCATCGTGGGTGTGGCCGCCGACGCCGTGGAGCACCTCCTCGTCTCCGACATCGAGGCCACGATGAACCGCTTCAACGCCGGCTGACCGTGCCCGCCGCCCCGCCCGCCTCCGACCTCCGCTCGCTGCTGCCGCTGCTGGCCACCGAGCCGGCCCTCGACGCCGTGCTCGGTCGGCGCGACGCGGTGATCGCCGTCCCCGACGCCGCTCGGGCGTTCGTGATCGCCGGCATCGCGGGCGCCGCCCAGCGCCGACCGGTGCTGGTGGCGACGGCCACCCAGAACGAGGCCGAGCGGCTCGCCGCCGACGCCGCCGCGGTTCTCGGGGCCGGCGAAGTGGCGCTCTTCCCGGCGTGGGAGACCCTGCCGTTCGAGCGGGTGAGTCCCGCCGTCGAGACGATGGGCACTCGCCTGCGGACGCTGCATCGCCTCCGCGACCCGGCGACGGCCCCCGCCGTGATCGTGGTGCCGGCCCGGTCGTTGATCCAGCGGCTCGATCCCGACGCCGCCATCGATCCGATCGTCGTCGGCCGCGGCGACGTGGTCGACCCGGTCGAGTTGGTCGAGGAGTTGGTCGGGCTCGGCTACCGGCGCGAGCACCAGGTCGAACATCGTGGTGAGGTCGCGGTGCGCGGGTCCATCGTCGATGTCTTCCCCAGCACCGCCGACGCGCCGGTGCGCATCGATCTCTGGGGCGACGAGGTCGATCGGCTGACCGAGTTCTCGGTCGGAGACCAGCGGGCGACGATCGCCGTGTCCGAGGTCGAGATCTACCCGTGTCGCGAGTTCCGGCCGGGCGACCACGCCCGGGAACGGGCGACCGAGCTCCTGGTCGAGGAACCGTGGGGTCGTGAGCAGTGGGATCGGGTGGTCGACGGCCAGCTGTTCGACGGGATGGAGTCGTGGCTCCCGTGGCTCGTGCCCGACGAGGTGATGCTCCCCGACCTGCTCCCCGCCGATGCGCTGATCCTGCTGGTCGAGCCGCGACGCATCCGCGACCGCGCCGCCGACATCGGTGCGGAGGAAGCGGACCTCGCCGGGTCGTTGGCCAGGACCTGGGACGTCGACGCCGACGACGTCCATCGGCTCCATCTCCCGTTCGACCGGCTGCTGGCCAAGACCGACGCGCCGTCGTGGTCGATGCTGCCGGTCGCCGACGGGCCGGGCACCCCGTCGGTGGCGGCCTCCGGCTGGGAGCCCGTGGTCGGCGACATGACGCCCACGGTCACCCAGGTCCAGGGGCTGCTCTCCAAGGGGTATCGGATCGTCGTCGCGGCCGATGGTGCCGCCAGTGCCGAACGGTTGTCGGCCCTCCTGTCGGATCACGGGGTCGAACTCGCGGCTGCGTCGGCCGATACCGACCTGACCCAACCCCGCGGCCACCTCGTCTCGGTCGGGCTCGAACGCGGCGCGGTCATGCCGGATCTGAAGTTGGCGGTCCTGGCCGAGACCGACCTCACCGGGCGGCGCCGGACCCACCGCCGGGCCCGGGCCCGCAAGCGCGACGCACAGAAGTTCTTCGACGACCTCCACGAGGGATCGTTCGTGGTCCACCAGCAACACGGGGTCGCCCGCTTCGGCGGCATGGTCACCCGCGCCATCAACGGCAACGACCGCGACTATCTGCTGCTCGAGTACCGGGGGAGCGACAAGCTCTACCTGCCGTCGGACCAGATCGAGTCGATCCGGCTCTACAGCGGGGGGGAGACGCCCACGCTGTCGAAGATGGGGGGCGCCGACTGGCACACGGCGAAGGCGAAGGTCCGATCGGCCGTGCAGGAGATCGCCCAGGAGCTGGTTGTGCTCTACCAGACCCGGGTCCACGCCGAGGGCCATGCCTTCGCGCCCGACACGCCGTGGCAGCGCGAGCTCGAGGACGCCTTCCCGTTCCAGGAGACGCCCGACCAGCTCCACGCGATCATCGACGTGAAGGACGACATGGAGCGGCTGTCGCCCATGGACCGCCTCGTCGTGGGCGACGTCGGCTTCGGCAAGACCGAGGTCGCGCTGCGGGCCGCGTTCAAGGCGATCCAGGACGGCAGGCAGGTCGCGGTGCTGGTACCCACGACGCTGCTGGCCCAGCAGCACCATGCCACCTTCCGCGAGCGCTACGCGCCGTATCCGGTGCGGGTCGAGGTGCTGAGCCGGTTCCTGACGAATGCCCAGGCCAAGGCGGTCGTCGACGGGGTGAAGGACGGCGACGTCGATCTCGTGATCGGCACCCACCGGCTGCTGTCGAGCGACATCGAGTTCAAGAACCTGGGCCTGCTCGTGGTCGACGAGGAGCAGCGCTTCGGTGTCTCCCACAAGGAACAGATCAAGTCGCTGCGAACCGACGTCGACGTGCTCACGCTCACGGCCACGCCCATCCCGCGGACCATGGAGATGAGCCTCACCGGCATCCGCGACATGTCGGTGCTCAACACCGCGCCCGCCGACCGGCAGCCGATCCTGACCTATGTGGGCGAGTACGAGGAGCGGGCTGTCGCCGAGGCGATCCGCCGGGAGCTTCTCCGCGAAGGGCAGATGTTCTTCGTCCACAACCGGGTGCGCGACATCGAGCATGTGGCCGAGCGGTTGCGCGGTCTCGTGCCGGAGGCGCGGATCGCGATCGCCCACGGCCAGATGGACGAGGGCACGCTCGAACGGGTGGTCGTCGACTTCTGGGAAGGCAAGTTCGACGTACTCGTCTGCACCACGATCATCGAGTCGGGTATCGACATGCCGTCGGTCAACACGCTCGTCGTCGACCGCGCCGACCTTCTCGGGCTCGGCCAGCTCCACCAGCTCCGCGGCCGGGTGGGCCGCGCCGGCCAGCGGGCCTACGCCTACCTGTTCCACCCCGACGACGTGGTCCTCAGCGAGGAGGCCTACGAGCGGCTGAAGACCATCGGCGAGGCCACGGAACTCGGATCCGGGTTCCGCATCGCGATGCGCGATCTCGAGATCCGCGGCGCGGGCAACCTGCTCGGCACCGGCCAGTCCGGCCACATCGCCGCCGTCGGTTACGACCTCTACTGCCAGATGGTCACCGAGGCGGTCGCCGAGCTCAAGGGCGAGAAGATCCCCGAACCGATCGAGATCGCGATCGAGGTGCCCGGCGACGCACACCTGCCCGCCGACTATGTCACCAAGGAGTCGACCCGCCTCGAGGCCTACCGGCGGCTCGCCAATGTCGAGACCATGCAGGCGCTCGACGACGTGCGCACCGAATGGCTCGACCGCTTCGGTCCGATCCCGCCCCCCGCCGAAGCGCTGCTCAAGGTCGGTCGTCTGCGGGTCGAGTGCGTGCGCAGTGGCGTCCGGGAGATCACGGTCACCAAGGGCCCGGGGTTCGGCGGCCCCGACCACATCGCCCGGATCTCGCCCGTGACCCTCCCGGAGAGCCGCCAGGTGCGGCTCCAACGGCTCTACTCGGGCAAGGGTTCCGGCAACCAGGCGATCTACAAGGAGGGGATCGGCGAGATCCAGCTCCCGTTGCAGAAGAAGAAGGGGCCGGTCGTCGACCAGCTGGCCGAGATCCTCGCCGACCTGTTGCCCGATCTCGAGGGCGAAACCACACCGTCCTGACCCCGGTTCGGCCACGACGGGCGGATAGCCTTCACCACTCGTGAGCCTCAATCGTTCCCTCGCCCGCCTCCTCGCCGTCGTCCTGGCGCTGACCCTCGTCGCGACCGCCTGCGGCGACGACCCCGATGTCGCCTCGGTCGACGGTGGCGACACGCTGACCCAGGACGACATCGATGCCCTGCTCGACCCCGTGTCGACCGACGGCAACGCCGCCACGGTCGGTGATGAGAGCCTCACCGGTGCCGGTGTGGCTGCGCTGGCCGCCCAGCCGGGCGCGGGAGTGATCGATCGGGCCGCAGCCGCCATCGTCATCACCGACTGGGTCCGCAACGAGCTCTGGTACGCGGAGTTGGCCGCCGGCGGGCTGACCGATGTGCAGCCGTACCTCGACGAGTCCCGCCGCGAGTTCGAGGCGTTCGTGGCCGCAAATCCCGGCGCCGACGTGCCGCCGATCGACTCGGCGGCCGGGCTCGAGCTCATCCGCTCCGTGGCGCTCGGGCCGGCCATCGCCGACTACCTGATCGACTTCCAGGGCGTCGCCATCGAATGGCCGGTGCAGCTCTGCTCGAACCACATCCTGCTCGACACCGAGGAAGAGGCGCTGGCCACCATCGCCCGGCTCGACGCCGGCGAGGAGTTCGCCGCCCTGGCGATCGAACTGTCGACGGGCCCGTCCGGTCCCTCCGGCGGTGTCCTCGGCTGCGTCGACCCCGCGTCCTTCGTCTCGGAGTTCGTCGACGGGGCCGCGGCGCTGGGCGGTCCCGGTGTCACCCCGCCGGTGCAGACCGAGTTCGGCTGGCACGTGATCGAGGTGCTGTCGTTCGGGTCCAGTCCCTCCGACAACCCCGCCGACATCCAGAACGCGGCCCTGTCCACCCCGGAGTTCACCCTCCTGCAGAGCGAGGTCATCGCCCGCGAGGTCACCATCGATCCGCGCTACGGCGAGTGGGACCAGCTCACCGCCTCGGTCGTCGCGGCCGGCTGAGTCCGATGGGCACGATCACGATCGTCGGGCTGGGCCCGGCGGACGCGACCCTGCTCGCCCCGGCGACCACCGAGGCTCTTCACCGCCACTCCCGACGCTTCCTGCGCACTGCGGTGCACCCCGCGGCCGACGCGGTCGGCGACGCGATCAGCTTCGACCACGTCTACGACGACGCTCCCGACTTCGCGACCGTCTACGAGACGATCGCCGAGCGATTGATCGCCGAGGCCGGCGAGGGAGATCTCGTCTACGCCGTGCCGGGGTCGCCGCTCGTGCTCGAACGCACGGTGGAGCTCCTCCGCGCCGCCGAGCTCGAGGGTCGGGTGCGGCTCGACATCGTGCCGGCAATGTCGTTCCTCGACGTGGCGTGGGCCCGGCTTCGGGTCGACCCGGTCGAGTCGAGCGTCCGGCTGATCGACGGCCATGTTTTCGCCGAAGCGGCCGCCGGGCAGACGGGGCCGCTCCTCGTGGCCCACTGTCACTCGTCTCAGGTTTTGTCCGACATCAAGCTCTCGCTCGACGACGGGCCCACGGTCACCGTGCTCCAGCGCCTGGGGTTGCCCGATGAGCGAATCGTCGAGGTGGCGTGGCACGACCTCGACCGCGAGGTCGACGCCGATCATCTGACCTCCCTGTGGATTCCGGAACTCGCGGTGCCGGTGGCCGCGGAGTTCGCCCGCTTCGAGGAGCTCGTCCGGGTGTTGCGGCAGGACTGTCCGTGGGACCGCAAACAGACCCACGCCTCACTGCGCCAGCATCTGCTCGAGGAGACCCACGAGACGTTGGAGGCCATCGACGCTCGGGCCGAGCTCGACGACGACGACGTCGACCCTGATCTCGACGAGCACCTCGCCGAGGAGCTCGGCGACCTCCTCTACCAGATCTTCTTCCACGCTCGTCTCGCGTCGGAGCGCGGTTCGTTCACCGTGGCCGACGTCGCCCGTGGGGTGCACGACAAGCTGGTCGTGCGCCACCCTCATGTGTTCCCGCCGGCCGGCGGGGCGACGGTCGATGCCGACGATGCCGAGACGGTGGTCAGCAACTGGGAGGCGATCAAGCGAGAGGAGAAGGGGAGAGCGTCGGCGATGGACGGGATCCCTCCGGCTCTTCCGGCGTTGCTGCTCGCGCTGAAGGTGCAGAAGCGGGCCGCGGGGACCGGCTTCGACTGGGAGGGCGGCCCGGAAGTCGCCTACGCCGACGTCGAGGACGAATTGGCCGAGGTCCGTGACGACCCGACCGAACACGAGGTCGGCGACCTGCTGTTCGCCGCGGTGCAAGTGGCCCGCCGGCTCGACGTCGATCCCGAGTCCGCGCTGCGCGGTGCCGCCGGCCGCTTCCAACGCCGCTTCCGCGTGGTCGAGGAGCTAGCTGGGGCAGAGGGACTCGATCTCGCCGTCGCGCGAGAAGATC
>Ga0213866_10000295_pt1 | contig 41446 bp, 75 predicted proteins | sample PICome_11_FD_160079 | JGI IMG/M metagenome (GOLD analysis project Ga0213866, IMG submission 160079) | Coastal seawater microbial communities near Pivers Island, North Carolina, United States - PICO284 | ecosystem: Environmental > Aquatic > Marine > Coastal | place: USA: North Carolina...
ATCAGAAGCAGACTTTACGGCGCTTCAAGTGGCAAATGGAGAACTGGCCGCATGGGTGGGCGCTGGTAACGATGGATTTGTGGCTATCTGGTATGACCAAAGCGGAAACGGAAACGATGCCTCCAATGCAGTACTTCAACCCAAAATTGTTATAAATGGCGCGGTTTCTCAACTTAACACAAAGCCGTGTATTACTTATAATACCTATGGAACTGATACCCTGGCTTTTACGCGCCTAACAACCGTTCGTTCAGTTTTTGAAGTGCTTCAGATTGATTCCAATCAGCTAACCGCTCCGAATTTTCTCTTAGGTGATACCACTAATTATGATTATCACGGAGGCGGATCTACTTGGCTCCACCCTTCTATCTCTGCCGCTGTAGTCAGAAATGGCTCAAACCGCATTAACAACGTAATTACCAACTTAACCACCACGGACAGGGTATCAAGTCAACTTTTGATTTCAATGATTCATACTGGCAATGCGGCGGCTGCTCGAATATCAGCAGATAGAAGCGAATTTGGCAGAAGCATTAGGGGACTTGTACAAGAAGTTATAATTTACACTACGGATCAGACCTCTAACGTTGCCGGTATTAACGGAAACATAAACGCACATTACGGTATTTACACCAACCCCACCAATTGGACGCCAGCTCAAATCACCACAGAATTATGGTTTGATGCAGCAGATAGCAGCACCATAACAACAGCGGGTGGCAGCGTTAGCGCATGGAATGACAAGAGCGGAAACGCACGAAATGCAACGCAAGCAACTGCAGCAAATCAACCCACTCATAGCACAACTGGATTTAACGGTTTGCCGGGTATTACTTTTAGCGCAGTAAACCAAAACCTGGTGCATGGTTCAGGCACAACCGCGGCAGTTACCTTGGTTGCTGTTTACAGAACCAATGCTTTTCAACTCCAATACAATACTGTTATATCGACTACCACTAACTTGCTATTGGCAAGAAACTTTAGTGGCAGGATAGGATCTTACGGCGGCGGTGACATAAACAGCACGGTTTCATACGTAGTGGGACAGACGGTAATGGTGATTGTAGAAGATGACAATACCGGTGGCACTAAAACATTTTGGATTAACGGGTCAGCTAGCGGCACTTACACTCAAAACCCAGCAGGTCAAAGCCCTGGCACCATAGGCGGGTTTGATCCTAACAACGACCGCTCACTAATTACCGTTGCAGAATGCTTGGCGCTTCCTGGCATACCAACCACAACAAACAGGCAACTTGTCGAGGGCTATCTCGCTCATAAATGGGCGCTTACTGGCAGCCTCCCGGCTAATCATCCCTACAAAACCACTGCGCCAACTGTGTGATCCTCCACCTAATCGGCATCTTCCACACGCAGCACACTGCTGCATATAGCCACTGCGCCTTCACCGGCAAAGCCTTGCGCTTTCCCAAGATGATGCAAAGGCAAGGTTGCAAGGTGATTGAGTACAGCAACCAAGGCTCTGAGTCCAGTGCTGATGATCATGTGGAGATGCTTAGTGCAAATGAATTTACCACCTTATACGGTTATCGCGCAGATACCGACTTCTACGGGAATGATGCAACGCTTGGCAGCAGGGGCCATCAGCTTTTTGAGCAGCGCCTCATTCCAGCCTTGCGCGAATGCCTCCAGCCAGAAGACATTATCTGCCATCCATTTGGCCATGCACACCAGCAACTGATGGCTGAGTTCCCCAATCACCAACACGTCGAAACTGGCATCGGCTACCCCACTCTGATGCCCAATAGCTTCCGCATCTTCGAAAGCTACGCCTGGATGCACTACCACCAAGGCAAAGAAGGTCGCAATGGTCGCAACTACGAATGGGTAGTACCTAATTATTATGACCTCGATGATTGGGACGTATGCACCGAGCACGGCAACTATCTTGCATTCCTAGGTCGCATCACTGAACTCAAGGGCATCGATACCATTCGGGCCATTGCTGACTACAGCCCGTGGCCGATTGTGCTGCATGGCCAAGGCGACCCATCTAAGTGGGCTCACCCCAACATTGAGTATCGAGGACCATTGTCCGGTCGTGAACGCAGCAAGTTCCTTGGTAATGCACGCGCATTACTTGCCCCCACGGTATTCACTGAGCCATTCTGCGGCATGGCAGTTGAAGCAATGCTGTGCGGCACACCAGTAGTAAGTGTAGATTATGGTGCCATGACTGAAACTGTGCAGCATGGCATGGGTTTTCGTTGTCATACTCTTCAGGACTGGCTAGATGGCATCAATGATGTTGGCGACCTGGATCGTGCTGCCATCGCTGCACGCGCACGCGCCACCTACAGCCTCGAAGCATGTGGCAAGCGTTACGACAAGATCTTTAAGCAGCTCAACGAGCTATACCGCAAAGGCTGGTACGAACTCAGGGATTGATCACTATTCGTCAAGCGACTCCCTGATGATATTTTGGGCTTCTCGACGCAAAGCGGCATGATATGCTCGCTTTTCCCATTTTTTCATCCTAGCGGACAAGGTGATATATTTACCATTAACGCCGTCACTTGGCATAGTCCACGGATCCAATCCGCCAATGGTTTTAGTAAAACAGCTCATACACCGATAACTGCATGTATCAGTATCCCAAAAATAAAAGTCTATATAACCTAGATGTTTGGCAAACTACCATAGCAGTCGGGAAGACCTGGCAGCCTGCCTTAAACAGGGCATCAACACAACCAGTCTTTTGTTCCCCAGTTAATCATGGAATTTCTATCTCATCCGGCCTTTTGGGTAGTTGTCGCTGCAGCTTCCGAGCTTATCGGGATGTCGAAACTGAAAAGTAATTCGGTTATCCAGCTTATCCTGCAGGCTCTTTATGCGATTAAGCCAAAAAAGAGCTGAGGCCAAACGTAACCACGGATGTTGCCACGGTGGTGACTTTGTTCACCACCAAGCAACGTGACGCTGAGGCTAAGGCGTTTGTCAACGAAGCCAAAACTTTGGCGTCAATTGATCAGCAGATAGAGGCGTATCACTCCGCTCAGCCTGAGCCTCCGGCGCCGGTTATCATCGAGCATCCAATCGATGAAAAACTGCAGACCGGTGAAAGCAAGTTACTTGGCGGAGCGATAGAGATCAAGTCGCCATGGAAGCGTGACTAAAACACCTGTTAGACTAAGAGATCTTTTCCAATACTATCGGCATGGCACACCTCATCAAATGGCGGCCATCATTGAATTGGAGACAGCTTTATTAAAGATTACACCTGATACCTTTAATAAAGACCAGTCATGGTACAAGACCTGGAGTCAGAGCAATAAGCAGAACAATTACTCAGCGGCAGTGGAACTGATCAAAGAGTTTGAGGGCTGCCATTTAGATGCTTATGCCGACCCCTTGCATGGTTGGACGGTACCTACCATTGGTTATGGTACGACCAGATATGCTAGTGGCCTAAAAGTACAGCGTGGCGACAGAATTACCACGGCAAAAGCCGGTGAGTTACTAGAGCAAGAAGTTGAGCGCATTGCCAATAAATTGACCCACAGCATTCCGGCATGGCAAGAAATGTGCACAGAGCAGCAGTGCGCGTTAATTAGCTTTGCATATAACTTGGGCCCTTCATTTTATGCTGCAAAAGGTTTCGAGACGATTAGCAAAAGGCTCCGAGAAAGAGATTGGAAAGCAGTCCCCGCTGCGCTGGCATTATATCGCAACCCAGGAACAAAAGTGGAGGCAGGACTATTGCGGCGGCGACTTGCCGAAGGAAGGTTATGGAGCAAGGGATATAATACCGAACTATAAGCAATTGGAACACTAGACCAACGGGGCCTACACTCTACGAGGCACGTTATCAATCCATCTAAAAGGAGTTTTTATCATGGGCGCACGCGCTGATTATGGCTTTAGGGAAGGTTTCTACCTTGACGCCAATACTAAACTGACCACCTCTGCCAAAGACGTGGGTCTCGACTTGGGCAGTATCAAGACGATCCGAGTGATTGTTCTTGACGCTACCGTCGTTCAAGCTGTTGGGGCTGGTACTGACGCCACCATTCAACTTAAGGATGCTGACGACGGTAACGCCGTGTTCTATACCATCACCTCGTCCGATCTGGCTAACGCGGATGAGAACGGTGTGTATCTTGAGCATGTTCGTGGCGCTCTCTGGGAAGGTCGTCGCAACGTGTTCTATACCTACGTTGCTGGCACCGCTAACGGCGGCACTGCTGGCGCTATCACCGGCTTCTCTGTCTACCTGGATGCCGTCGAAAACGTCGGCTGAGTCGGTTAGCTGATCTTGTAAGGGCCTCGCTTCGGTGAGGCCTTTCTTGTAGTTGGCAAACTATAAAGCGACAGAGCCAAAATCATGCATCTTCAGGGTTATCCGAAATACTACACCAAAGACGGCAGGCGTCGGCCAGTTTACTACACGTCAGACGCACGTGACCTAACTGCTATGGGGTGGAAGCCCGAGGAGAGTAAGCCCTCTAAAGTTAGCAAAGTAGAAAAAACTCTTAAAGCCGACAAGCCTGTTACGGCAGAAACGCCAAAACCAGCAGAAGCACAATCAGTTGTTGAAAAAATTGATGTTGAGGTAGTCGAAGACGAACCTGAAGGAGCCGCAATTAAGCAAGAGTCTGAGTTGCCCGACTTCGAGTTTATGACCAAAACAGAGCTCTTGGAATATGCCTCTCAACGTGGTACCGAGCTTCCAATTAACACGCTGAAATCTGAATTGGTGAAGACCTGTCGCAATCTGGCTAATGGTTGAATTTGAATACATCAAGGGCCCAAGAATACTCGAAGACGGGACTAACTTGGATGTTGATTTCTACGGGGGCCACCCAAAGGTATTGCGTCGCAAAATTACTGATCCAGTTTCGGACGGAAGTCTAGGGGAGCCCGGTTACGAACCTGGTCAACTCAATAAAGACGGAACGCCTCTGTAGCCATGCCTCTTTCCCGTATCCAAGCTGCCATGACCGGCAAATATGGCCAGGGAAAACCGCCCAAGGCGAAGGGTCCCAAAAAAGGAACTGGTAAACGCTAATGGCTGAAGCCAAAAAGAAGCGATCAACTGCCGACTTTTACGCCTCGAATCCCGAGTCTTACAGGAAGAAGCTGGCATACGACAAGAAACGCAACGCAAGGCCGGAGAGGAAGCGATATAGGGCCGAATTAGCCCGTGAGCGTCGCGCTAGGGGCATCATGGGTCGCGGCGGGCCTGATGTCAGTCACGCCTCTAATGGGGGCTTCAAATTGGAGGATCCATCCAAGAATCGTGCACGAAATGGCCACGGAAACAATGGCCGTCTTGCTCCAGGAAAAGGCACGAAAAAGTCTGTCAAAAAACGCTAGTGCGGAAGACTAGAACGTACATCACAGTGCGTCACCAGCCTCCAGCAGGGACTGGGTTTTCCTTTTGCTACCCAAGCGTTGTGAATCAAATTCTTTAACAACTGCAGCAGTGGACACTATCGACAGAGAAAAGGAATATACACACGCAGACTTGTATCACAAGCTCGGGCGTATGGAAGCACTCCTGGAGACAATGATGTCTAACCTAAGCAACTCTCAGGTTGCCATCAAGGACATTCATACTAGAATTGATGGCGTTGAAGCCAGGCAGAATACACTAGAAAAGCTGTCTTCTTCAACAAGCGGTGCCACCTCAGCCTTGACAGGATTAGCTAAAGATTTTGCGATTCCAATCATGACAATTGTAATCGCATGGCTAGTAGCACGAGAACAGGTCACCGATAACATGAAGCATAAACCTGTCTCATTTGCAAGGCAGCAATCGATTGGTTATATCAAAAAGACAAATCCTGGTAATTTTCTGTAATTTACGGTAAACTTTGAACGGCATGTCTATATGACATGCAAGCGTCGGAAGGTTATGCTACGGAACTATGGCATGCCAAGGGTTTAATGTAAATTATGTCACAACAGAAACAATATGCCGACTTAGTTGACGCTGCTGAACATTTTTCGGGAGCCGCTCATCAAGTAAAGGCACTGAAGGACCTACAGGCTACACTTAGCGTTGAACAACGCAAAAAATTTACAGCAACCTGGAGAAGTGTAACAAAGACTATCAGTACCCCTGTCAAGTCAAAATTCCCACTCAGCGTTCCTTACTTTTGGCAAAGGGATAACAGGAACGGTCAAGGCGAAAGAATGTGCCAATCGAGCGCTATTGCAATGCGTATTGAGCAGATTGACAGTTCAATCATTGGCGATGATGACAGTTATCTATCAGTTGTTACCCGCTATGGTGACACAGTATCTCAGGGGGCTCATCAAAAAGCTTTGGACTCACTGGGTTTGAAAGCGAAATTCAGACAGGACGGAACAGAACAAATTCTTTGCGACCTTCTAGATGAAGGTATTGCCGTGCCAATTGGTATCCTGCATAAAGGTCCGATCAGCAAACCTGCTGGCGGAGGGCATTGGATCACAGTAATTGGTTACGACGAGAAACACTTTTATGTAAACGATCCCTTTGGCCAACTAGATCAAATCAATGGTAGCTATCCAAAATCTGGACCTCTAGATGGAAAGAACGCGCACTATGTACGAGCAAACCTGATGAAGCGTTGGCTGATCAACTCTGATTCAGATGGCTGGCTATGGGTTATTACTAAATGACTCAAGCAATTCTAAGGTATCTACCTGGCTATGCGTTCGATGGACGTAAAGTTGTAAGCACTGGTATCGCCATCCCTCCTACCCAGCATATCAGTCGCGAGACAGGTGAGTTGATCTACTACGTGCGTCCTTTGTTCGATAACGGTCCATGTATTGGAATGTTTGTCAAGCATAACGGCATCGTAAAATCCTTGAAGCAGACGAAAGGCGAAGAGTAACACTCCTCGCCTAACTTCGGTCCTCCCCAGGGCCGTTACCAGTGTAGCACATTATTCCTGTTCGTACTCGTCCCCACCGTTGTAGACCAATCCCGGAATGCTTTCAACCACTTGGCGCATGTAAGCATGGATCCGGGCAGGCTCCCATCCGCAATTATGATACAAAGCCGTTCCGATCTTACTAATTGCCATTGAGTGCATAACGGTCCAAGTTTTGTGAGAAAGAGCGTTCTCTTTGACACTAGCAGCCTGCATCAATAGATTCAATTCTGAGAGTTCTGAATGCTGACTTTGAGCTGCTTGAATATATTCAAATTGCTGAGAATCAATTAGATTCATCAAGCTCTTTGCTACTAACCGGAGTATTTCGTTTGTTGTATTAAAAATAAAAGCAATAAAAGTGGTAATCATGTTACCAACTGAGGTATTAGCCGAAATCATTGAACCAATGATATAAGTGGTCCCTCTGAATAGCAGTTGATTCATGATTCGTATTTACGACTTTTGAGAACGAGTGGGTGTTGCAGTGTGTCGTCGGTTTTCAGAGTACAAGTAGAATAATCGATTTGAATAATCGACTTTTCAATATTTCCGCCGTGCACCATACTCAGGTGATCATCAAAGCCAGAGGATTCCCAGAAAGACTGACCTTCCCGTGTCTTAGAGTGCCAAACCTCAATTTTTTGAGAGGACGGTTCTCCGCTTACTTGCTTCTGGCGGCGCACCAACCATACGGCGTGAGATACATGAGCTAAGGCGTCAGTTCCACGAATTTGATCCTGTGTTGGTGCTGCAGCGGGTGCATCAGATTTGTTGAGCGCTTCAGTTTTAAGTCCGATCTGATTCATTTGAGCCATTACAAATAAATCGATACAGAGCTCCTTCGCAGCACCCAAGAGCTTATACGACCGTTCCTCAAGCATTGAGGCATCCCCAGAGGGAGCACCCTTGTGGCGCTTCAAGCTATGGAAGTGATCCAATACAACAGCTCTTAGTTCTGGGTTCTTGGCTTTCATTGACCTCATAGAATCAACCACGGCATCTACGCAAGCGCCCCAAGGTGCCTCAATAACAAGTCGCCCACCAATTGATTCAATAGCTCCGGCAAGTTGTCGAATGAGATTAGAGGCCCCAATCCTCCTATCCTTATCTGGATTCTGCAATTCCATTACGGTAATATAGCCAAGCTTGTCTTCAGTTGCTGTCCAATGATAGCCCTGCGAGCCAAATAACTTACGACTCATGGATGCATATAACCTTGACTCGATTGAAGTTAAATCCATTTCTGCTGAGATAACTCCAACAGTAAGGCCACCGGCAACGAGCGATGTTGCGATGTGAGCAGCACAAGCCGTCTTGCCAGTAGAAGTTCTAGCAGCAAATGTGAGAACTCGACCACTCATTGGAGAGTTGATTTTGGGCCGGCCAACTCCGCCGCCAATATCAAGATCAATAGAGGGAAATCCAGTTGAGACTGGGCGCTCAATTTTTTTAGCAGACATTAGGCGATCAACCCAGTTTTGACGATTGTTTTGTGGTGTACCCGCAATAGATTCTACAGCATCAACAGCATGCCCCTCGGAGCCAATGGTTCCACGAATCATGGAAACCCCTTGCATGGCTCGTCTTTGCAAAAATTCAAGAGCCTCTTCTAGTTTTGCATCGGCCTTAATGTTTTGCTTGGCAACGTGAAGAGTTTCAAGATAGAGCGACCTAACTCGAAATTGCTTTAGAACATCAAGAGCTGTACCCCATTCCGATTCGCTATCGCCATAATCTTCCATTAAATTTGGATCCGATAATTCGAAGATAGCCTGGTTAAAGTCCAGCACTGTGACGATTCGAGAGCAATCTCCTTTCATGCTGTAATTGGCAACGAGAGAATCCCTAGAAATCAATTGACTATTGGTTTGACCGATGAACGTGGAGTCGATTTCGTGAGCAATAGCTCGAAAACGCATGTCCGACCATAGAGTCGCGGGCACTTCTTGTCCATGTCCAACGCCAAAAGCGCCCCTTAGCTCGGCCCATTTCTCCCGTGCGAGCCCTGATGGCGATACGAGCACCCGACTGAGTACAATGGCCTCTTGGGGTGTAGTATCTTCCCTTTCTTGAACGCTTGTAGGTTGCAGCTTATCGACTATTCTGGCTACTTCCATGGCCCTGCAAGCAGCTATGTCGTCACATCCAACGACTTTGTTGCCATCAACATGCAAGAGACCTAGATCGACGGCTTTCTGAATGTAAAATGGAAACTCAGTAGACATTTCCGTACTCGTCATCAAAAATCCAGTTCACAACACGTGACTCTTTCGGTTCAGGGACTGTAGTTGGCCACTCACGGATCCCAAACTTAAAGCGGAACCTAGCTGGATCAAGTCCAGCATCAAACAAGTCCTGCTCTGTCCTAATAATATAGTTACGATGGTCATCAGTTAAGGTTCTACTGCGATACGCCTCATTGTACATTGTCTGTGCCGATTCGTATTCGTCTATCAACTTTCTATACTTAGCTGGGAAAACAGTTGTATCAGAACGCTCACCTTCTTCCGTGGCAGTTGCTGGTTGCTGGACGCCATCGTTAAACAAGGCATAAACGTTGCACTTTTTCTTGTCGGTTGGCGTACCAACGCCAGTTATAGATTGCAGGGTTTTCGCTGAGTTCTGATTAGACCAAAAATCAGACTTTTCTACACCTGCTTTCAGGATAGAAAAGAACTCTTCATAATGATGAGGTGGCACCCTTAAATCCTGCATGTGTAAATCCACTGCTTTAATTAGCTGAGCGCTTATATTGCGAATCTTTTGATAATCCTTGGGACGATAAAGATTCCACGCATTAGTTGCTTCCTCTAAATAATCACGCTTGACAGCTTGTTCTGCCTTGATTTGTTTACCTCGCTGCCTTTCAGAAAGGTCCTCCATGAATTTATCCGAGCTCATAATTGCATAGACTTGATCAAGTGTTTTTTTCCTAGAATTCTTGAAGTTAGCCAATATAGGCTGAGGATCATTTAGGACCATATGGGAATCACTACCCTCAACAAAACCAAGCTCCTTGAGTTCAGCTAAACAGCGAATACGTGTTGAACGATGAAAACCAATTAGGCGATCAATGACGCCCATGGAAACAGATTTGTAGCCAATCTGATTCATTAGGAACATCAGTAACAACCTGGAATTGGGAGTTAGTTCATCACAAATGATCAAATGAAAGGGAACTTTGAGGAAGGAATTGATCTGCCAATCCTTCGCTTTTGAAACAGAAAGCGGCATGGCCGTGGACGGGGTGGACGTTTCGATTGGAGCCTAGCAGGTCCGGCCTGCGACCGCAAGGCCTGGCCCCAAAAGTAGTCAAAAATGCGCAGTCAACGTTGCAGAAACGCTAAGTTTTTGTTCCATTTTCCGACTTTTTGCGCAAAATTGTCTTTTTTTTGTTGCACTGCCTGTTCCATTTTTATCAAATCCGGGTGTTCCATTTTCCGTCAATCTCCATGTTGCAAAAACCGACACCATACTAAGATATATACTCTTCTCTAGTATCTATAAGAAAGGTTTTACTCTAAAGATCTTTTCTTACCTAGATTCATTAGAAACTAAGATTTACTCAGACGCGCAAGCGCGAACGGCCATGCGCTCCGCGCAATTTCTTGGTTATGGTTCGGGGGATGTGGTAAGATTTGACCAGAAACCGGATCACCGATGACCAGCGAAGAGCCAAAGGGGTGGGAAGAAATCGGCGAAAGCCTGGCCAGGCCTGTCGTTGAGCGCCTGAGAACTCGGGAGTGGGCCATCGAAATCGCCAAGATCGTCGGCTACAGCGTCAGGGACGTGAAAGCCTGGATCAAGCACTACAAACAGGTTCATGCCGAAGAGCTCCAGCACTCGAAGGAAGAAATCACTCGCAAACGGGCCGAAATTCAAGAACTCCGCGAAGAGTCGGACAAATTAATTCTCAGCCAAGACCTGAAAGCTTGACCACTGTCCTCTGAGGCTGCTACCATTCACGAAATGCCACTGGCATCACAACCGCAAAATCTTCCGCTCCTTCCCATGACGACCAAACCACGCACGATTCCAAATCTCAAAGGCCATGTCACCAAGGACATGGTTCGCAAAATTGGATCAGGCTCTTACGCCGCAGAGTACACACCCTGGAGCAAAATCGCTGAGTTGCTGAACGAACATGCCCCTGGCTGGCTGCCTGAGCTGGTTCAAAACTCCCTAGGAGAGGATCTCCATCGAGCACCGAAGGGTGGCTACCTGAAGATTCGCTTCCGCAATGTTGATCACGACATTGTCACTCCTGAGTACATCCAAGCAGTTCAAGACAATCGTCACAAGTCAATTCCTTATGATCAGATCGACTCTCGCGACATCTCTGACTGCTCTCGTCGTGGCTTTGCGTTAGCCGCTGCTGCTGTTTTCAACCTTGGCATTGAACTGTGGACCCGCGACCCACTGGAAGATGGCTACAGTCGTAACCTTGAAGAGGGATCGACCGAAGGTAAAGTAGCGCCAGTTAGTAGTCGCGCCGCCACACCAGTTGCCACACCCGCCGCTGCAAAGGTTACTGCAACCAAAGATCAATTCCTTGAAGCAGCACTGGAAAAGGGTTTAACTGCCTACGCAGCAGAAGCCCTTCAGGCCAAGCTTAAAGGGGACTACGCTGGAGGCATCTCACGGCTTGCTGAAAAGGATGATCAATGGGTGAAGTCTTTTAACGAAGCATCGGCCCCAAAGAACAGCGCCGAGCGGTGGTAATCGGCGACTATCCTGAGCTGGGGTCTTATGACCCTGGCCTTGAAAATATGGGACTGCTAGACGCCGCCGTTCTTTCCCTTTGCAATGAATTTCCAGGCTCTATCCTTGTAGACTACTCTGAATAAAGACATGACTTGCAACACGGAACAAAATGACATAAAAACATGGCTCGAAAATGCCGGCAGGTACCCATTGCTTCCACAACAAAGAACTATCGCTATTGGAAAGCAGATTCAAGCTTTGCCTGAAGGTAGTGCCAAGCGACGTAAGCTAGTTAATACGCTAGTGAAACATAATCTAAAATTTGTGGTCAAGTATGTCAGTAATTTCATGAACGGTTCTTGCCATCACAAATGGGGTAGCGCAGAAACCGTTGACTACTTACAGACTGGTGTTTTTGGGTTAATTCGTGCCGCTGAAATGTATGATCCGGCTCGCGGCTATACATTTACTACATATTCCGTGTTTTGGATTCGCAGTTTTGTTAACCGCTATAACATGAAAAGTTTGAGTGCGGTTTCTGTTAGTGAATCAGCGTTTCGTGAAATTATTTTCTACAAACGTAATGGATACTTAAAGCTTAGAAATGGAAAAAAGGATACTTCCAACAAAAAAATACGGGAAGTAACTCGCCTGGTTAATGCGGCATATCAATGTGTGTCATTAAATATGGTTAATGAAAATAACCATGAACTAATAGAGCTGATAGGAAGTAAGGATACAAGTGATCAAGAAGAGCCTTCTTATGAGAAAGCTATTCAAATGCTTGACAGTGCCGGAATTTCTAATATCGGCAAGGAAATCCTTATTTCTTGCTTTGTCGAAAAACAAACTGTAACAGAAGTTGCAAATCGACTCGGGCTTTCTGTTTATCAGGTTAGAACATTAAAGAAGCAAGCAACCTCACTAGCCAAGAGTCATCCAGAAGCGTTTGATTTATCCCCTGCAGACATCGGTATACTGTCAGGTAACACAGCCCCTAGTGGGGAAACGCAATGGCTTCAATCTCTATCGTCGGTAAAGTAGTGTGCAAAGAGGGCACTCCTGCCGTATCCGTTAAAGAATTCGACAACGGAGGAAAAGTTGCTTCCTTCTCTGTCGTTGATAGCGAATACTTTTATGTTCGCGAAGGCGAAGATCGCTTTGGTCAGTTCTACAACGTCGAAGTGACTGGCAAGGGCGCCGAGATCTTTGCTGATCGCCTGCAACGCGGGGACCGGGTTGGGGTGCATGGTCAAATCGTGCAGCGTCAATACCAAGACAGGGTCTACCTCACGGTAAAGAATGCACGTGTCATCCCTCAGGAAGCACGCCGCGACCAAGGCAAGGATGAAATCCCGTTCTGATCTCGGCGCTCAACACGTATTAACGACATTTTCGACACCAAGCGTTGAATTCTGTCGATGATATAAAACCTCGGCTTCGGTCGGGGTTTTTGCTGCTACAATAGCGGTAAGCCGAACAATCTAAATGGCAAACTACGACGAGTCACTTGATCCTGGAGCTATCCAGATTCTGGAGGCCTTTGCAGAACGCGACGATGACAGCTCTGGTTGTGAAGACGAAAAAGCAACCGCATTACAAGCTCTGGCATACGTGCTTGGAAAAAACTTTCATGCTGCAGAGGCTGCAGAAAAGGATGGGGTGTTTTCCCTAGCCTTCAAGGTCACCTTTGACCGCAGAGAGGAGCCGACTGCCGTTAAAGCTGTCGCACGGTGCTCTCAAATCTCTACTGCTGAAATCGAATTAAATTGTCAACCCATCGACTAATAGGGCAAGATCCAGACCCAATCGGATCACTGTTAAGCGCTGCTTGTGGCACTCTTGTCGCCGCAGCTTCAATAATTACTCCATTGCTCGTATTACTTCTGTGAATTCATTGCAAACTCTTGAATTGGTACCGGGTTCTGTTGGAGCATTTATTGATGAGGTGCCAATGTTGTCTTCAGCCCACGTAAGACCGTATGTTGTTGCTTCATTGCTACACAGAGGAGCAGTAAAACATTATGAAATACTGGCTGCCATCACCCCTCACTGCCGTATGGATGACCTCAAAGAGGGTGCTTGGGATCCGCTCGATGGGGATTACTGCGAAGGAACCAGATTGGAAAAGTTGGTTGATGAAGTATTGGGTGAGTTTGTTGCAGAAGGATTGGTCCGCTATAATGAAGAGCAAGAACTATGGGTACTTACTCCCAAGAATTTGCCCGTCATTATTTCATGGGTAGCGGCTTTAGGTGCACGAATGCCTCAGCATCTTTTAAGTGAGATGAGTCGTCAGCAAATCGCGAAGCTTCCTGAATATGCTAAGGCCTGAAAACTCTGAGTCAGATTGGAAGCCAGAACATGTTCTTGGTCAATACGATAGTGCACTTAGGTGTGCGTTGAAGAGGAAAGAAGAAGCTACTTACTGGAATATCTACAATGCTTTCATTTGCAACTGGAAGCGAGTCGTCATGAATGCCTACAAGGGAAGTAAATCTTGAGAGTTCTTAAGTCTGGCGAAATTCGTTACAAACCGTCGGCATACAAAGAAGCAACTCGCCTGTCTGGAGATCCATTGCCAATGAAGAAATACTCAAAAGGCGAAAAAGTTCAGGTCTATAGTGGTCATGGTTGGCAAACTGGCTCTGTAGTACACAGCGACGAAAGCCGTTGCAGTGTATTTCTGGCAAAAGAGCAACGTATGGTATACTGCTCTGACAATCGTAATCTAACAAAATCCCAAAAATGAATCAATCTAAAGAGATGCAATCGAGCGAAATTGAAGAAAAATGGGACGGTACTGACATCGAACCAGGTCACCCCCGGAACACTGCACCTAAGCCATCAGTTAATGACGAAGATGCATACTTCCGGAGCTATGGCGAGGGTGATCGGTTCGCCTGATTACGTCCTGGAAGTTAAGATGCCTCTTTTTAGCAAAGCGAGACCAAGACTTACAAAAACAGGCCATGCTTACATGCCACAGGCTTACAGGGATGCTCAAGCCGAGATGCAGAGGCAGATCAATGAGCAATGGCATCACGCACCCTTAACTGGCCCAATTGCCCTGTACATAAAAGTTTATGGCGAGGGACGTGGCGACGGAGATAACATTGCTGGAGCGATCCTAGACGCTGCTGGTCCATCAAAAGGGAAGCCAGGTATCTTGTGGGAAGATGATCGAGTTTCGGTAATCCCTTGTCTTATTTTTGAGTGGGAAAAGGCCGCCAAAATCGATTCTCGCTGGATTCTTCAAATTGCTCTGCTGTAGCCCTATACTGTTAGCAGTAAAAAGTTTCTAAAGTGGCAGCAATCAGTTATGGGCAAGCAGACGCACCTTACAGGGCTGATCCGGCTCATGCTCAGTCTTATGTAAAGCACATATTGCGCTCTCCTGCACATTACCTGGCTGCAAAACAGAAAAAATTTGGACCAACGTTGACGATGCAAATTGGTTCGGCATTACACTGTTTGATCCTGGAGGGGCAAGAGCAGTTTGATCGCGACTTTATACTGAAACCTGATGGGATAAATTTGGCCACAAAGGAAGGAAAAGAGTGGAAGGCTGCCGCAGGAAAGAAAACGGTGCTATCAAAGACAGATCAGTATGCCTCATGGGATGCTGTCCATGGAATGGCAGACTCTCTGCGCCGTTTGGACTGGTTCGACCCAGATCAAGTTGATTACCGCAAATATAATGAGCTAAGCATCTACTGGGAAGCCGATGGGCTGGACTGCAAATGCCGTCTTGACCGAGTAGTCCTGGAACCAGACAGGGTGCTGGTGCTGGACCTGAAGACCACCGATAGCGTAGATTCCAGGGACTTCTTAAACAAAATCATTGGCAGCCTGAATTATTTGTTCCAGTCATCTTGGTATGTCGAGGGTGCTGAAGCGGCATTCAACCTTCCTGCGGTATTTGTCTTTATTGGAATCGAGCGCACGCCGCCCTATGCAGTCAGAACCTTTGAGGTATCTGCCGAAATGATACTCGAAGGGAGGGAGCAGACAACGATCGCAAGGCAACTGCTGGCCAAGTGTCTTCGTACCAAGACCTGGGAGCCGCCCTTGATCAGGCACGAAGTATTGGACCTCCCGCCATGGTTCACTTCTCCAGTGGAGTCTGCTATGATTGCTTCAGGCGTTAACCTGTTGGATGATGCTTTCTCTCTTGAGCTACCATGACCACCCCAGCAAAAGTACCTGATCCTGCTATTACAGAATTTGCTACTGCTTTAGGGACTGCTTTGGGAGCACTCGTGTGGGAAGCGGCAATAACCTGTCTGCGTGCTTGGATGCTAAGCATTGCGGCAGGGTTACTTATGCCGTCTATTGCCTTAACTTTTTGGCAGTGGATTACAGTAACTATAGCGATTCGTTTAATGCTTGGTAACACCGTTTCTTCTTCAAAATGATGCATCGATCTTTCCCTGTATCCTCACTTTCTGATCTACTTGACAGTTGTGCTTTGACGGCAATGGGGCAATTGATTGCCATCTATGCGCCAGAAAAGCTTGACACCAAAGGAGTAGATGCATTGTGTGACGACATTGCTCGCACCTCTTATTATATGGCCGCAGCCATGATGGATGCTCGCTCCACTTTTCACGAGATTCTTCTGGAGCAAGGGGCAAAGGAAGCTGCACAGGAAGAGGGGGCGGATGAAACTTGATCCACTAGGCGATGGCAAGAGTTCTCTTCGATTGCTTGATTCCATGGGGAATAGCCTTTCTGTTGTCAATGACGCTCGCCAGTCTTTTGCTGCAGAAAGCACAGAGTGGACAGAACGCGATGGTAAGCTTCTTCGCTACCTTACAGAGCATCATCACACTTCTCCTTTTAGGGGTGTGGTATTTAAGTGGGCAGTGAAGGCCCCCATCTTCGTTGCAAGGCAGTGGTGGAAGCACACAGTTGCTTCTACCTACGTTGATGATCAGCTCGGTTGGAACGAAAAAAGTTTTCGTTATTGCGCTGCTGACGAAGCTGAATTCTACATTCCTGTAAAATTTTTACAGCAAAGCGATAGTAACCGCCAAGCGTCTGCAGGTCCTCTACCTAGCAGAAGTCAGCAGCTAGCATTTGCTCAATACGCACAGGCTATAGAGGCCTGCAAGCAAGCTTATGCCGGTCTGTTGATGACAGGTGTAAGTAAAGAGCAGGCCAGGGCAATCCTTCCCGCTGCTTTGTATACGAGTTTTGTATGGACCTGCTCCCTTCAAGCTTTGTTTCACTTTATATCTCTGCGAATTGGCCATGATGCTCAAGGGGAGATTGTGGCGTATGCCAAGGCGCTTCTTACTCTGGGTTGGTCAGTGGCACCAGAAGCCTTTGATGCTTTTGCTGAAAACAACTATCAATTTTAACCATGGCTCCTAAACTCATTCTATTTAACGGCCCGCGTCATTCGGGTAAGGATACCGCTGCCTTGCATCTAGCCAAAAAGCTAAATGCTTATCATTTCAAGTTCTCTGCTCCTATCAAGGCGGCTATTAAGACAGTATTTAAGCTGTCAGAGCAAGATGTTGAGTATCTTGAATCAATCAAGACAAAACGTATTCCGATACTGCTTAATAAAACCTATGTAGAGGCTCAGATTTCTTTTAGCGAAGAATGGGCAAAGCCTTGCTTTGGTCAAGATGTGTTTGGTCAATGGGCTGCAAAAGAAATAATAAATGTCCAGGCAGAATCTGGAAATTCAAAATATGAGTTGTTCGTCAGCAGCGATAGCGGCTTTGCCTGTGAAGCTTGGCCCGTTATTAACAACCTGTTCGGGGTAGAGAACACGTTATTGGTGCGAGTCTATCGACAAGGTAAGACTTTCAATGGAGACTCTCGTTCCTATATTGAGTTGCCAGGTGTTGAAACTGTCGAAATTGAAAACAACGGTTCTATCGATGATTACCACAAGCAGGTCACTGCCCTAGCTCAAGATTTAGTAGGCTATTGTTACTTAAACGAAAAAGAAGAAAAGTAATGCATAGTTTTTGCGTTACAATTCACTTCATCGACGAATTAATGAAACAATTTCATGCTTCAATAAAAAATCCATTAAGATACGGAACAATAGTGAACTTCGGTTCGGAGATCGGACTTGAGTGATGAATGGCGAGAAATGACACCACCGCCCAGGACGCCGGGCCCAATCTATGGGTTTAGGCGTGGGTACAAGGTGCATAAGGTCGGTCGTCACGAAACGGCTGAGCAGCATTCCTGTTTACAGCAATACCTAAGACTCAAGGGGCTGCGTTCTTTTGGGGAATTATCAAGAATTACTGGGCACAAGATTGAAACCCTGACTAAATGGGCTGAAAAGTATAACTGGGAAAGTCGAGCTGCCGCTTGGCATAAAGATGAATTATCCATTACCTTACAGCAGGCAGATAAGCTCAAGCGTGATGCTCACATGGAGGCAATCTCTGAGTTCCGCAACTCGTCAGAGCGCCAGGCGAGAATCATGTCTCGGGTATCGGAAGATCTGGTAAAGGTATTGGGCCGGCGAATTGCCCAGGCCGAGGAAACTGGAGAAGAGATTCCGATTCATATGGTCGGCGGTCTACTAAGAGCAGCAGCGACAATTAATGAACAGTCTCGTCAGGCTTGGGGTAACGCACTCGGAGTAGGTGAGCTTTTGGAGGTTGTTGAAGCAGAAGTAGAAAAAGTTCGCGTGGAGGAGGTAGAATTGGGGGATCCATACGAATTTGAAGTCGATGAGTGAACCCAAATCAGTCAGCCCTGATTTTCCTTTTTATGTAACCTTTGAGGAAGATGGCTCCTGGACATTCGACTGGGATCAAAATCATCCTGTCACCTCAATCTTCAATGATTGGACTGAAAAAGATTTCATGGACATGTTGCTCAATGCAGCGCAAAAAGTGATTAACACACACGAAGGAGCTGGTTAGTGCCAAAATCAATTGGCGACAGATTTCTTGGGCATATTGCCGGTAACGTCGGGGTTGTCAGCGAGCTAAAGCAAGCTAAGTCCAGGACGAGGCAAGATGGTCAAGAGGTCATCTTCCACAAGATGATCAAGCAAATCTCTCCTAACTATCGTTTTTACCGCCCCCATGCAGAGCTGGTTAAACAACTGCAAAGGGTGATCAGCGGTGAATGCAAGAGGCTGATTGTCAGTTGTCCACCCAGACTAGGAAAATCAACCTTATCTTCTAAGCTATTACCGGCCGCATATCTATTAGCCCACCCAGAACGTTATGTAGCAATCTGCTCCTATAGCGCAGAGCTGGCAGAGGGTTTTTCCAGGGAAGCTCGCGAATACTACAAAGCCTCCGGTGGAATGATCGATCCCTCTAATCAGTCTGTCAATCGCTGGGGAACTGAAGGAGGTGGTGGGTGCTGGGCAACGGGTGTAGGTGGCTCTGTTACTGGTCGCTCTGCCAGTCTGATCATTGCTGATGATACGGTTAAGGGTCGAGAAGAGGCTGACAGCCCTCGGACCATGGAAAAGCTATGGAGCTTTTATCAAGGCTCTCTCTACACCAGGCTTGAGCCCAAGCACGGGGCAATTGTTGTTGTCGCGACACGTTGGGGCGAAAATGACCTGACTGGCAGGTTGCTTGAGATGGAGGCCAATGCGCCCGAAGAAGCTCGTGAAAACTGGACCATAATTGATTGGCCAGCTATCAGCGAGGATCCAGGATCCAGGCCACCCCTGCCGGCTCACTGCAGCATCCTGCCTGATTGGCGCGAAGAGCCCGGTGAAGCCCTCTGCCCTCAGCGATACGACCTTGGCGATCTGGAGCGTATTAGGCAAGCAGTGGGGCCCAGAGAGTGGTCAGCGCTGTATCAGCAAAGGCCGGCTCCGATCGGCGGCAACATGTTCGATCCGGATTGGTGGCAGTACTACGAATCTGTGCAGCAGTTACCAGAGATGGATAGAATTATGCTAAGCGTTGACTGCACGTTTACCAGTAGTAATGACTCAGACTATGTAGTCGGCAGTGTAGTGGGCCAGGCTGGAATTCACTTTTATGTCATAGATCTTTACAGAGCGAAGACCGATATAAATGGCACGATTCAAATGATCATAGCCATGCAAAATAAATATCAAATTAATGGCACAATTATCGAGCTAGCCGCAAGTGGTTTTGCAGCTTATCAACTCCTGCATACACGTATTCCAGGTGTGATTGGTTACAAACCTAATGATCGATCCAAAGTTGCTAGGCTTTCCGGTATTGTGCCAGTGGTGGAAGCTGGAAATGTTTTTCTTCCTTCATATGCCACCTGGCTAGATGTTTTTCTCAATGAGTTCAGCCTTTTCCCAGCAGCCAAAAATGATGATATTTGTGATAGCGTTGCACAGGCTATCAATTACATGAATCAACGTAGCGCACCTCAGATGACCTCCGTACATTGGGGTAGGGCTGCATTCCCTCCTGATAGCATGCAGCAGATTGGAGCTTGGTAAATGGCTAAACGCGGCAAGGACTTAAGGCTAACCAAAGAGCAGCAGATTTTAGCTTCGACTAACTTGAATCTAGCGAGGGACATTGCCTGGAAATACCAGAGATCAACGAATATCGAATATCACATTTTGGAGTCGGCAGCCTTCGAAGGACTTTGTCAGGCGGCAGCCAGATACGATCCAACCTTGTTAAATGAACAGACTGGTAATCCAATGAAATTTTCTTCATTGGCGGTTCCTTACATTCGTGGAAGTATCTTGCATTATATCCGCGATAAGACCTATTCAATGCGACTAACTCATCGTATGAGAGAACTTTGGGTGAAAGGTCGCAGAATGCTGAATCGTGGAATGACAGACATTGAGATCTGTCAGGCACTTTCTATTAGTCTAACGGAATGGCAGGATACCAAGTCGGCTTGTTCTGGTCCTCCACTTGAGCTGAAGGATCAAACGACGCCCATTGAGGCATTGGAACCTGACGAGGTTGACTGTTTGACGCCATTTCGTGAAGAAGCAGCAGAAGCCCTGAGTAAAATGTCAGATTTATCCAGGGAGCGTTTTTCGAGATACTGCAAGAGCCGGGCTATCGAACCACCAAAAGGCGTTCGCGACGACCTGACAAAGTACCTCAACCTGGGCTAGACTGAGCGACTTCTCCCTCCCCCAGGATCGCATGTCACTAAAAGATGTAACTATATCCAAAGTAAGACAGGTGCTTCTTACTGAGGTACTGAATGCAGAAGGCATTGAATATAAAAGGATTGGTCGAGAGGCCGTTACTCTTTGTCCTTGGCATACTGATTCTTCGCCATCGTTAACCGTAAACGATGACAAGAACATGTGTTTTTGTTTTGCTTGTGGTGGCGGAAGCGACGCAATCGCATACATGCAACAAAAATTCAGCCTGGGGTTTGTTGAAGCTGTTGAGCGAATTGCAGAGAAGCACAACATACAGGTCGAATATGATAATTTAGACCCAGAAGAGGCCTTAAGACTGGCTCGTCAGCGAAAGGATGCGCTAAGTTTTATTGTTAAACAGCAAAACAGTTTCAGGGAAGCAATTAGGTCCGATTTGGGCCTAAATGCAAGGCTATGGCTATTAGGACGCAATGTTTCTCCCGAAGCGTCTAAGGCTTTTGAACTAGGCTGGGCTCAAAGCGGGTATTTTGCTGGTCGAGTAACGATTCCAATTCATGATCACAGAGGAACGCTGGTTGGTTTTACTGGACGGCAAATTGATGATAATCAATCACCTCAAAAATACAAGAACTCTGCTTCAAGTGAAATATTTAACAAAGGCAGTCTTTTGTTTAATGAGCATCGGGCATTAGAAGCTGCTCGCAGTATTGGATACTTGATTTTTGTTGAGGGGCATTTTGATGTAATTTCAATGTATAAACATGGTTTATGTAATGTGGTCGCAACTCAGGGGACAGCGGGACCACCGCGTGAAGCGATTAATCGCTTCATAAAAAGATGCCGCAGGTTTGTCTTATGCTATGACGGAGACGGTGGTGGACAAAAAGCTATCGAGCACTTTATCGAAGCCGTTGGTCCAATGGCTTGTAAAGGTGAGGTGACGATTACCATCGCTCAATTACCGGAAGGTAAGGATCCAGACGACTGCATTAGATCTGGTATCGATCTACATTCCATAATTGAATCCGCTCCTCAATGGTTGGATTGGCAAATTGACAAATGGCTGGCAGGCCTGGATCGATCTGATACTCATTATTTTTCTAAAGTTGAAACCTCGATTCGTCAATTGGTCGAATCCATAAAGTCTCCAGCCTTGCGGCAATATTATGTAGATAAGGCATCGAACGTACTTGCTGCAGATGGCAAAAATGCAGCAAAACTTGCACAAAGCTGGAGCAAATCTTTACCGAAATTACGTCATTCTGGTGTTTGGTCGAAGCCAGCTCCATCCTGGGTTCGGGCTCAGGTGGAAAAACGTACCCTTCGTTCCTATGTTCACTTTCCCGAGACTCGCGACAGATTGAGAGCCTTGATGCCCTACCTCCAGTCCCCTTCCTATTTGTGGCTTTGGAACAGAATCGAAGAACTAGAGAAAGTTGGCGCTGAGGTTGGACCTTCAATGGTTACGGCAATCCTGGTAGTCTGCGAACCACAGTACACCCGTATGCTTAGGCCCATAGTCATGCCCACCATAAAAATGGTCTTTGAGGAGGGTATACTGGATCATGCCGAAAAAGTCCTGAAAGCTAGGCTTGAAACAAGTGACTCATAACTCCTCTTCTTACCTCATTCACGTGAGTGATAACTGCCCCTGGTGCTTGCGTGCCAAAGCATTGCTTGAGCACTATGGGGCTTCTTATGCGACCACCGCAGAACCATGCGATGAGTGGCCAACTTGGCCAGCGATCTACAAGGTGACAGCGTCTTCTAAGGAGCTAATCGGGGGCTACGATCAGCTATGTGAGCTCTTGCTCGAAGAATAACGCCTGTTCGACCAAGGTCGGGAAAACTATGCTATTGTCGTTAGACCCGCGTCTTTCCATGGCAAACCCTCTTGAGTTGTCTCTTAGCGATTCGTTCAATCGTGAGCGTTTTACCCGGATAATCAATGAGTCCAGCGATGTCAAAGAACTTCGGCAAGTTGCTGTGCTACTTCTTGGTAGCTGGCTGACTCAAAAGGCTGCCACACAGTGGATTCTTAAAGAAGCTTTATCTAAGCCCTTTAGCGTCTCTCCTGAAGCAGTCGATCTTCCCGTTTCTCAGGTTAAGCAATGAAATCCACAAGCAAAAAGACTCTCAATGGTAATGTCATCCAAATTGATAAGCCTGGCAAGAAAACTAGACAAGGTAATGGATTGCGTTCTAAGCCAAGTCACGGACGCAAGCAAAGACATGGACAGGGCCGTTAATAGGATCGGTTACAAAGTCAGCTATTGACTTAAAAAAAAACTCACTGCTTTCGTAGGGCAGATTTATCTCGCTTTCTTTTGTTCTGATGTCAAATCAGTTTAGTTTTGTTCCGTCTAACTCTAAAGAATTTCGCGACACGGCACCAAGTGGTGCAAGTGTCTTTTACCGGTCATACTCACGTCGTAAAGATGATGGCTCTCGGGAAAACTTCAGGGAAGCGATCTCAAGAGCCGTAAATGATATTGCTGACATCGGCAATTTTACCAACGAGCAACGCCGACTTGTCGTTGACATGGGCATCAACCAACATTGCTTCCCGAGTGGTCGTGCACTTTGGGTAGCTGGAACTGAGTGGTCAAAAAAACCAGAGAATTTCCCTGGCTACTACAACTGCTGTTCGATGCACGTCGAGCATATTGGCATCTTTGGCCTGCTAATGGAGCTAGCCATGATGGGTACCGGTACTGGTGCTGTCCTGGAAAAAGATGTTGTCGCAAAGTTGCCTCCGATTGTTCGCCATTTGCGAATAGCAAATGTTATCGAGAACCAAGAGAAAGCAGGTGGCTCTGATAAGACTGAAGTTAAACTGACTGGCTATCAGGGTGATATAGCCTGTGTTTCTGTCGTGGTTGGCGACTCGCGTGCTGGCTGGGCGAGTGGATACCAAAGCCTTATTGAATTGGCAACTGGAATGCCAGCGGACGGCGAAGATCAGGTTTTCGAACAGGAAGTCTTGCTAACCCTTGACCTCAGCCAAATTCGCCAGGCCGGGGAACCACTTAAGGGCTTTGGTGGGGTCGCCAATCCCGTGCGGCTTCGTTCAACTTTGGAGCGAGTGGTCGGTATTCTCAACAAGGCAGTTGGCAGACAACTGAAGCCAATCGAGTGCTGTTTGCTAATTGATGAAGCAGCTAGCGCCGTAGTAGCAGGGAACATTCGCCGTTCTGCGGGAATGCGTCAGTTTAGTGCTGACGACATGGAGGCCGCTATCTTCAAAGAAGGCTTGTATAAGCAAGATGCAGAAGGCAATTGGTCTGTTGATCCAGAGAAGGAAGCCCTTCGTATGGCAAATCATACGCGCTGCTATCACACCAAACCATCTTTGGCTGAGATTGAGGATTCAGTCACTAAGCAGTATCTGTCTGGCGAAGGCGCTATTCAGTATGTACCGGAGATGCTTGCTCGCTCTAATGCAGATCTACTTAACACTCCTGAGCTTAAGAAGCAATTCTTGCGAGTATATTCCACAGAAGGAATAGAGGCCGGCAAGGCTCTCTTGGAAACACTGGCTATCAAGGCATCTGAGCCTCATGATGCTGCAATTCTTGATCATAGGATTACACGTTATGGTCTGAATCCATGCGCGGAAATTAATATAAGAGATAATCTGTGTAATCTTTCTGAGGTGCATGTTAACACGATATCGCCGGCTGATCTGGAAGCACAAAGTGAGGCCTTTTACGCAGGAGGTCTGCAAGTTGCCGCCTTATTGAATCACGAATTTGTTCCCGCAGAGCTAAATTACAGTCGCAAAAATGATCCAATTGTTGGGGTCAGTCTTACTGGTGGCTTTGACTTCTTTGTTCATGCATTTGGAGCTGAATGGCTTGATTGGATGATGAAGGGGCGTCCAACGGGTAACAAGTTCAAGAAGTACAACCAGCAGGAATGTGCTTACTTGCGAATTTGGCGTAAAGCTGCTGAGCAAGGTGTTTCAGATTATTGTGAGCAAGCTGGCATTCGAAAGCCGAATCGCTATACTACCATTCAACCCGCCGGCTCCAAAAGCTTGCTAACTGGCGCCTCCCCGGGCTGGCACCCCCCAAAAGCCCAGCGCTTTATCCGTCGCATCACTTTTGGAAAGAATGACCCACTTGCCGCCGCCTTGCGCGACTACGGTTACAACATGATTCCAGCCCAAAGTGCTCGCGATGAAAATGGTAATCTTCTCAATGACATCAATGATTCTCGCGTGCACGAAGTGCTCATAGAGATTCCGACTGAAGTGTCCTGGGCTAATCTGCCAGGCTGCGACGCATATGACATTTCCAAGCTTCCAATTGAAAGCCAATGGGGCTTCTACATGCAGTTCCAAAACTACTACGTGACTCATAACACCAGTGCTACTCTGGAGTTTCGCGAGGCTGAGATCCCAAAACTTTCGAAATTGATTTATGATAACATCCAGGCCGATGGTGGCTACATTTCTGCTGCTTTATTGGCAAGGTTTGATGCAAACGAAACATTTCCACGCCTTCCGTTTGAACCAATTAGTAAGAAAACTTATGATGGAATGATTGCACAACTTAAAGCATACCGCTCTGTCCTTCCAGCTAATACCACAATTCTTGACTTGCTGGCTCCTTACGACCATTCGGGACACGTCTTGCAACCGCAAGACACGGCCTGCGCAAACGAGTCATGTTTATCCAAGATTGAGAAAGAAGAGGCCCGAGGCATTATCTGATCAATTGGCCTGCTACAATGGCGGAGCACCTCGCTCCGCTTTTATGTTCGTTGAAGAAAGGCCTGAGCGCTGGGGATGGGATGTTGATAAACATTCTCATTATTCAGCCAAGGTTCAGGATGCTCTAAAGAAATTCTCCATATGTTGGGCCGATTATCTCGCCTACAGCAAAATCAACTTGTTGGAAAATTTCTATCGAATGGGGAAGGTTCAGGATGCCTTTGATCTCCTGGTCCGTGCTCGCAGGGAAGAAACAGGTATCGGAGCCTTTTTGGATGCAAAAAGCTACAAAAAAGCTGTTCGATCGATTAAAAACACTAAAAATTAACTAAAATGCTAAAAAATGATTCCTGGATTCGCAAGCAAGCCGAATTCGGCATGATCACACCCTTTACTGAATCTTTAATCAGGGAAGTTGACTTATTTAGCTCATATGGATCTCCGACGTATCGCAAGGTCCTGAGCTATGGATGCTCATCTTATGGATATGACCTGAGGCTATCACCTAAGGAATTCTTGATCTTTAAGCATGTACCGGGTACCGTTGTAGATCCAAAAGCTTTCAACAGAAAGAACCTGGAACCAGCCGAGTTGCATTCTGACAGCAATGGAGACTACTTTATCCTGCCAGCACGAAGCTATGGGCTCGGAGTAGCAGTTGAACATATCTCAATCCCGCACAACATTACCTGTATTTTTATCGGCAAATCTTCTTATGCTAGGGCTGGTATTATAGCTAACCTGACTCCAGGCGAAGCTCTTTGGAGGGGTCATCTTACCCTTGAGTTCAGCAATTCCTCGGGGGCTGATTGCCGTATTTATGCTAATGAAGGAATTGTTCAGGCATTATTCTTTGAAGGGGAGCCATGTGAGGTTACTTACCAGGACCGCGCTGGTAAATACCAAGATCAAGGTCATGAAGTAACAATTGCTCGTGTGTAAATGTTGCGCTTTCTTCGTTCCAGGATGTATGTTTCCAGTTGTTTTTTCTACTGGTTTCGGTACATTCGCGCCGATCAAGGTCGGCTGATCTTTGGTGGCAGACATTATCGAGATGACTTTTGGTATCGCTTGAATCGTGGCTGGCACGAGATTGACCTAGAACCGGCAAACTAACCTAGACCGTGTGCGCAGCGGTCAAAAGTTAGAATGGACGTTACACATCCGACCAATGATCCGGCTTTGCCGTCATACCATCGCCCTGAGCTGCAGGTTCTTTTGCCGAGCCTTGAATTAGCGGTTGATTGCTGGTCTCTACTTAGTCTTAATGGTAGAGGAAGTGAAAAAGCCAAGTACCTGCCAAAAGAAACAGCAGAACCAGCAGACGCTTACAAGGCACGACTAAATCGCACCAGTTATTCTTCGATTTATCGTGATGCGATTCGTGGGTATGCCGGACTGCTAAGTAGATTTCAAATAGTTGATCCACCTCCGTCTATGTTGGCGGCAGAGCAGAATATCGATCTCCAAGGCTCTAGTATCTACTCTTTTTATAATCACGCAGACGAGCTTGCTATTAGAGATGGCGGTGTCTTTATCGCCGTTGACATGCCTCCCAGTGACGGGCCCAATAACTACCTGGACGAACAGCGTGACGGCAGGTCTCCCTACTTGATGCTTATTGAACGTCGGGATGTTGTTAACTGGTCGGTTGAGTACGTTCGTGGTCGCGAATTCGTTCGACATGCCACCGTCAGGCAGATCAGGTCTCGCCCGGATCCTCGTAGTTTTGGTTCGATTATTGAGCCTGTTTACTTGGTGTTACGCCCTGGAAGCGTAGAGACCTTCAGGATGGAAAAGAGAGACGGAAAGTGGGTCTCAATCTCCGAAGGAGTTGTCGAAACCTCACTTTCTATGGTCTCTCTGGTTTGGTACGGAGCTTCGACTAGCAGATTTGCACAGGGTGATCTGCCAATGAATGGTTTGGCTGAAATGAGTCTTGATCACTACAAGCTCAGATCTGACCTCGTCGAGCTGCTGCATAAGGTGAGCATGCCTGTCCCGGTACGCAAAGGTGCACCAATGGGAGCTAATGGTCGGCCAGCGCCCCTGATTCTAGGTCCCAATACTGCCGTTGATCTTCCAGAAGGCTCTGACTTCTCTTTTGCTGAACCCAGTGGTAAGTCACTAGAAAGGCATCAATCCGAAATATCAAGTGTTGAAGCACTGATGGATCGCTCCAGCCTTCAATTCTTGTTTGGCAGTGCACCGAAGACCGCAACTGAGGCATCCCTGCGAGCTGCTCAGACCTCTAGTCAGGTTACTTCATTGATTCGAAACAAGGCATCGTCCTTTGCGACCATTATGAAATTATGGGCTGCTTACGCAGGTGAACTCGACACCCTTACATCCGAGTCAGGCGCTGCGATTAGCGATAGCCTGATTTCCAGGCCTATTGATCCATCGGGAATCGCTCAAATGGTTAACCTGCACAGTGCTGGCGTCCTGAGTAAACGCACGGTGCTTGAAGAACTCCAGAGGGGGGCTGTTTTGGATCCTGATCTAAAAGTCGAAGAGGAACTCAAAAGAATTGACGAAGAGCTGAAAACTGTTGCACCAGCTCAAGTTGAGCCGGTGACGCAAAATCCATTGTCTAATCAGTAACCTAAACTGTTGCCGATAAGGAGTTTTACTATGGTACTCGCTCGTATTGAGTTCAAATTTGGTCGAGGAGCCTATTTCTGTCCAGGTTTGAACCAGGATGTGATTGAAATGGTCTTCGAAAGTCCGGAGGCATTGATCCAAACCCTTCGAGAGCTTGAGGGGGACATTTTTAACTGCACCGCTCAGATTGGTGGTAGAATTCTGGACCTAAGGGATATTTCCGGAATTAATGCATCCGCTTGATTACGGGACATGGTTTCGCTCTCCTGGTAGTGGCTTCGCTTACAGGGTTCTGGGTCCGTGCTGCAGGCTATATGACCGCGAAGAGTTGCCCTGGCCGGTCTGCTCCCTCGCTTGGCATGGCAAGCAACCCTCCTGGAATCGGATTGGCTCACGCTTTGTTCCTGACCTGGCAGCAAGTAAGTGTCCTAGCTACGCTGTAGAAGCCCTAGATCAATGGGGCAACAAATGGACTCAGGTTTTAACTGTATACTATCAACGACTTAGCAAAGAGGAAAAGCATTGGTGGATCACCAAAAAGCCGACGTGCAAGGGGTACCCACAGCTACCCCAAAAGTGCTGACGAAACTGGGCAAGCCAGTTCGAGGGATGGACTGGAATCTCATCTTCTCTCGTAAACCAGAACTGGAAGCACCTGGCTACAAGGAAGTCCTTCAGGCCATGCAACGTGCTAAGCTGGAAGCTCTGACTGATAAATAAAATGGGATTATATTCTATTGTTCTCAATACCTGTCCCGATCTGGGAAAGGAATTCCTTGGAGAGCTGCAGACCAAGGAGCTTGAATCATTGATGGATACCTACTGGCTGACCACCGATGGCTGCCTGTATTTCATCGATGATTCGAATACCTACACCCTGGAGCCCTCTGGTGATACTCCAGTTGGAACCGGCAGCCTTTCGCTTCCTCTTTATCACGCAGAACTAACTGGCCAGCGTGGGCGCCTGACACCATACAGAAAAACAGGAGTGATTCGTTTTACTGCCTCTTCGGAAGGTCAGATCCTAGAAGCGGTGACATTCTTTCGTGATGGACGGCTCGATGCGGTGCTGTGCAAGGGACCAATTTTTTCTTGTGACATGGTTCAGAGGTAGGGCCGAAAACCTGCTATGATTTTCGAGCACACCGGGGAGACCCACATGACTACCGCACTTGCTCAGGAATTGACCGCCCGTAACTCATTTGCTCAAAAACTGATTGTCCGTGGCGAAGGAAACCTACTTTGTACTACACAAGGTGACCGACTGCGCTCCAATCGCCCTGTGACTGAATTTGCCTGCAAGCACCTTGGCCTTTTTCTGACAGGTCACTACAAAACAAGTGGCAAGCGCAGTAACGCCAATACCGTGCTTGTTTACGAAATTGAAGAGCACGTACAGTCTTTTAAGGTTAACTTGTACGGCGAAGAGATCCTGAGCATTCTATTGTCTGACTGGAAACCTGTCTCAGTTCTCGTTTCTTTCACTGACTTTTACGACCGCCTGGGACAGCCAACTATTACTACTGCAGAGCGTCTTAATGGGCTTCTAGATCGTCTTGGTGCCTATGGAGTCTTACCGAAGGGAACCCGAGTCTTTCGTGATCCGAGCCAGGGACTAACCTACTTGGGTAAAGGCGACAACAAGATTGCCGTTGGAAGGGACCACGCAGAATTTGTCTACCTGCGGCCTTCTGCTAAGGAGCTAGACATTGTCGGCAGCATTATCGCTCACGAGGTTAAGTGATGGCTGACGTCTCCTACCTCTTCCCGATTCGTCAGCGAAAGTATCCAGTCTGGATCTGCCATGATTGCGGCATAAAATACTGCAATGGCCTCTCCAGAAGAATGGCAACATATCATCTTGATACTTGTGGGTGTTGCGGAGCGCAAGAAGTCCCATGTACCGAACCTCGTGACTATGGACACCTGAAAGAATGGCCACTTTCCCGAGGCATTGACCCCAAACCGTTGCCACTCAAAGTCGAAGACTTGATTGATGGAATCATAGAAGATTTTGATTTTGAAAAGGTGCACTCAGTCATGACCCTTCTTTCTTGGTGGTGGCTTGGTGGATCTGGACCTGGACACGTCCCTACTATCGAACAGTTAGAAGAAAAAGCTCGCACCCTATTGGTTCAAGCGATCAAAGAGAAAGAATTTGACCAGGTCGAGACAGGAGGGCTTGTCGCAATTCGATCAATCAAAAACAAAGATCCCTTGGACGATGGCTTGCAGTTACTTTTTGTTCTGGAGCGTTGTGAAGCTTACTTAGGAGACTTTGAATGAATCCCAAGACACTCAATGTTTATACCGTTATCTTTGATGATGGTGCTATCGAAAGAGTCTATGGGCTGTGGGCCGCGCATGGTTACTCCATAGCTCAGCAACTGTTTCCTAACAAAAAAATCGTAAATATTGAGTCAGAGTCCCCTGACACCAAAAAAAGCTCATGATTTGACTGCGGAAACCTAGGCTGCTAGACTTGCTGGCACGGGGGCGGTTTCGACACCGCCCTTTCGATCATCTCCGACTGGGAACACCAACAGGCTTTGGTGTTGTTGATTTCTGTATTGCTTGATGCTTTTTATTAAACGATTTCTGACTACTACGTTTCTACTGGCTGCAGCCCTACCCGCAAACGCTACCTCTTCGGTAATCACAAAGATGCCCAAAATTAATTTTGATGGGCCTCGTACTATGACTGACTGGACTCCTGTCCCTGTTGATCATATGGAAGTTTTTCCAGTTAGAATCGCTGCTAATTGTGGTGTTGCTTCTTGGTATGGACTTGGAGACGGCTTCGCTGGTAAACGCACTGCCAGTGGCCAACGCTTTGATCCATACGCAATGACTACGGCCCATCGCTCGCTTCCCTTCGGCACTCGGATTCGAGTAACCAATCAGAGTAATGGTAAAAGTGTTCTTGTAACGGGAACCGATCGCGGACCCCATGTCGCTGGACGGATTCTTGATCTCTCTTATGGTGCGTTTGCTCGTATCGCGCACCCGGATCAAGGGACTGCCAGAGTTTGTTATTCTCGCGTTTGATGCTACACTGGTAAACGTGAGGAGTGCGGCCGCTATACTGCTTAGGCATATAGCGGCTTTTTAACATTGATTGAAATCACGTTAAATCCTGAAAAATTAGCACTAGCAAACGCCGAAGCCTTTCGTAGGCAACAACAAAATGAAGCTAAGGGGTTAAGGGGACGCAACAAGGCTCCTGATAGGGGTGAAAAAGCCCTAAAGCTACATCAACTTGGCTGTATCGGAGAAGTTGCGGTCGCTGAGTTCCTCGGAGTACAAGAGCATCTTTTTACTGCTAAAAAAGCCATTCGTGGATCAGCAGATTTGCCTGGCAATATCGAGGTCAAAACACGTAGCAAGCATAATTATGACTTGCTCATACAATTTTCCGATGACCCAGATAAGATTTTTGTATTGGTTACTCATGAAGGGGGTGATATAACCCAGATCTGGGGTTGGATTCGTGGTTGTGATGCTATGTAAAAAGAATGGGTGCGTGAATTCGTTCGGGGTCGTCGTTGTTACGCCGTTCCGCAGACGGCGCTAAATCCAGTTTCTACAATTGAGGAGCTACTAGCATGAATTACAGATTTTATGTAAGTTCTATGGGTGGAAGTCTTGGTTGGATTCGTTGGCGAAATACTATCCCTTGTTCAGTTCTACCGCCCTGGATGTTACGTTTTGGCACATTTTGGGGAACCCTGCACTGGGGGAATCCGGTCTCAGAGGAGGCTTTTCGGGAATTGGTAAAAATTTCCGAGGAAATGGGACTCTATGGAGACCCCGCTTTAGGCGGCAGTGACCAACCCGCGGAGAACCTGGAGCACAGAGGTTCGTGATCCATGGAACGGCAAAATACATAACATCTTACAGGCAATCGACCTTCACGTTCGATTGTATCTACAAACAGGGGAAGAAATTCACCTTGAACTGGCTGATGCTCTTAGGAAGTACGTGTTTGCACTCAAGGAGTACATTCATCGTGCCGAAGGTCGTTAGCTGGCGCCTGGATGGAGCTCCAAAAAACGCTTGGCACTTCTGACTGTATGATTACGCAATGGAGCGCTTGCATCAGATCCTTCATGTAATTTCACGTCATGCATGAAACCAGAAGGCTGTACTTCAACCTGGAATCCCTTTGATACAGCCAGATCAGCTAGTTCCCGCACGCTGCCACAGTTCTGAAGTCTTCCATGAATAATGAGTTTCGGACGATTATTCCAAACCTCTGCCATTGTTTGAGCTAATGTCATTTCTTTTTCTGTGAAGCTTTCCTGCGAGCCTTTGAGGCTTCCGAAAGCGCAATCGCAGTTGCTTGAGACTGGGAACGACCCTCTTTCATTAGTGTTTCAATGTTTTTTGAGACCGTTTTCTTGCTGAAACCACGTTTCAATGGCATTTTACTTCTTGCTGGATTTACGTTTCTTAGCAGTCTTAGCTGCCGCCTTGAAATCAGCGGCACTTGGTGCTCCTTTTGACCCAGGCTTGCGCATGCGCTCATCCGAACCACTTGCAATACGGGCTCTTTTTCTTGCAATGTTTTCGTACAAGCCGGCCATTTTTATTCCGTAATCAAAGCTGCTATTAGATTTCCGCTTTACTGTATCACCATTTACTGCGGTCTGCCCAGTAGGCGGCCGACATCTTGCCCTTGGCGATATTAGCGGCGTGCCTGGCCTTAAAAGCAGCCCGCCGGGCTTTTGCTGCTGCTGACTCCCCTTCTCGTGCCGGACTACCGCTGACACCTTGCTGACCAAAGCGAATCAACCTTATTTTCTCGCCCTCCTTGGCTAGGACCGCGTGGGACTTGTTAGGATGACCAGGAGTCCGCTTGGGTTTGTTGTACCCCTGGAATCGTTCTCCGCGATATTCGATTGCCATGTGGAACAGTAGCTTGTGCTAGGATTCCTGCATGGAGAATTCACCCGAGTTTGATTTAGCAATGGAAAAATTGTTCACTGCAAAGTGGAACATTCCTCAGGCTGCCTCAACGCTAGGATTTCGTGCTGCAGAAGAAGATTGGGAGCGACTTAAGGTTATTTTTTCTGAATACTGCAAGCGCACTCCAATTAGATACCATGCGGATGCATCTCAACAGCCTTTTTCCCCTTGTTCTTGAAGAAAGTCTTTATGTCTTCTAGTGCTACTGGATAGAAATCGTGCCTCTCGACACAGGCATTAAAATACCTTCTGTCTACATCTCCGTTGTCAATGATTTGATGGCAATGTAGGTGACCATGCACATTGCCGCGATAATGTCCTACTAGCCCTGCAGGATGTACGGGAACGTGAGTGAAGATGAGGCCGCCAAGCATTGTGCTATCACCATGGTGAAAATAAGCTCCACGAATGTCATCAAAGTATTGAAGGTAGAGCTTTGCAGGAAGACGATCATGATTACCAGCAATGAGCACTTTCCTTCCTTTGAACCGCTCCATGAGGCGCAGGCCAGTCTTGGAGAATGCCACATCGCCTAACACATAGACAGTATCGCGCTGATGCACTTTTGCATTCCATCGTTCTTCTAAGTCTTGCTGCATTTCCTCTAGGCAAGAATGCGGACGCATTGGAGAGCCATCAGGCGCGGAAAAGGAAAGGATCTTGGCGTGATCTAGATGAAGGTCTGCCGTGACAAAAGCACTCATTACGTGAGAGGCTAGGGCTTGCTCACTATACCAGAAAGGGCTCCTCTAGGAATCGAACCTAGTATTCTGAGCTATGGGCTCAGCGTGTATCCAACACTAAGGGGCCAACAGCCCCTGGTTTGAGCATCGTCGAGAGGCTTAGGGGCGCTGCAGGAGGCGATCAACCCTCCTGCCTGGGATGGACAAAGGAGCAGACGTAGTAGGACTTACTCCACGGGTCACCGTATGCCTACCAGAGGTCTGCCCTCTGTCGTTAATCAGTATACCGACTTCTGATCGGATCAACCAATAAGTATTTTACTTAGCGCATTTCGCTATGAATGCGATCGTCGCAGCTACGCCGAACATCCCGATGTACGCCAGAAGCGCTGTTGTCAAATCTGAATCAATCATCTTAGGTCTTTGGCTTTGCCTTGCGGCTTACTACAATCCTGCCATCAACCTCTCGAACCGTCATGCCAGCAGCTTCTGTTTGGCGTTTTAGGGCTTCGTATTTCTGCTCCGCTGTCATCCGCTTGGCTTTTGCAGGTTTCCTGTCCATGCTTGAAAAACTTTTACTTTCTAGGATGCCGCCACGAAAATACCCCTCTTCTCAGGGAGGGGTAAATAGGTTCCATACCCGATCCCCAGGGGGGGGGATAGCCAAGGGCCTGCAGTCCCTTAGCGGCAACGTTTGGGACCGCTGCTTCTGTCAGGATATCACAATTTTCTGTTTTATGGTAGGATCGATCTGTCTAATTCTTCAAGCCATGAAACCTCCCCAGGTCTACCAAGTTGCAGGACGACTTCCCGACGGCCTCGTTACCTACTATCTTTTAGCTCGCGATTCAACCGCTGCTTATCATATTGCTATAGAATTTTGGCCTGAACTTCAAATTCGAGGAATTAAATTGCTCGATGAATGGACTCAAGACCTGTCTATTGCAAATTATTCTTACCCTGCTTAAATTAAAATGACTACAAATAGTTATTCAGTTGATTACAAGTCTCACGCCAAAAGACTCGCAAACGCACTTGAGTCTTTTATATGGTTGCACTCTGGTGGTAGCGATGGCTGCCTTTTGCCAGAAATCTGTCAAGAGGGTATTGAAGCGCTTGAGTCATATAACAAAGCAGTGGGTTCGAAATTCGTAACCCTGAAAGCCTTGATGCAGTTGGCAGAAGAACAGGCTCGCGCTGAAGGTAGCGATGTCTATGCCGCAATACTAAATGCTATTGCTACTCGTTCTAAAGATTGCTATGAACACATGGATGATGACAGGGAGATTTACCTGGACATCAAGGAGTGGCTCGAATATGAAGCTAATTGGGAGGTGGAACAATGAGACCTCGTATCTATCCGTTAGTAGAAGAGGCCGTTGAGGTTGGTACAAGGCGTGGCTATCGTCTTGCGCATAAGCACGTCGAAAGTCCAACCGAAGAGGTGATCATTGACAAGATTACCGATTGCGTAATGGGAGAAATCGCCGAACGCTTTGTCTTTGATGACGATTCTTTGGAAGTGTAATCTAGCCTAATTGTAATTTTTCACAGATTTATCTTCAATGGAAGGTTGGCCTATTCCCGCTCAAAGATATGACGTCCGTTCCGTTTTCAGGAAACTTCCGGAGACTCCTCCGGTAAACGTCAGTCAGGATATTCTATGGCGACAAGGCGGAGATGCTTTTAATGAATTATACAACGAAAGCGAAAAGCCCTTGCTAGTCGCTTTTGTATCTTCTTCGTGTGGGCCCTGTAATAGGTACAAGCCCCAGCTCAAAAGAATCATTCAGGAGCTAGGCGGTGCAGCACTTGCAGTGGAAATTGACATACGAAAGGAGCGAGATATTGCTCAAAAAGCCAATGTCATGGGCACGCCCGTAGTTCAAATTTTCTTCAAAAAGAACCTTGAAAAGGTCTTCAACGGAGTGCACCAGCGTAGCGATGTCAAAGACTATATCCAAGCCCTTATTCGAGCTAGATCGATAAACCCAGGTTAAGTCCATTCAGCATATCCCGCATCAATTCCTTGTCCGCTCCTTCACTCTCCCAGGCCGGTGGTACATCCGCATTGCGCCAGACCCGTTCGCGATGTTCCTTCCTTGTTTGAATGATGCTTTTGCGTGTCGCCTTATAGCCAGTCCGATCTGACACTTGTCTTCTGGAATTATTTCTGCTAGCATTCCATCGACAGCAGCTATCCCCTACCGTATGAGCGCTTTCCTTGTCGTGTGGGCAGTCTCAGCGACTTTTGCCCTCGCGTTTAACTACGCAATACATGCCACAGACCGTCCTGAAGACCTTGACAAGAACTTCGATGACTGATCATCCGATTGCTCCACCACCGCCAGAGCTGGTGACTAAATGGATAACTGAAGAACGGTCTCAGGATTGCTGCAGCATTATCGAACAAGTTGCTGCCCGCGCCGCCCAATGGGGCGCCGACCAGGAGCTGGAGGCGTGCTGTATGTGGATGCGCAATCAGCACCTCGTCACATTTAACGACCGAATCCCATCTCTCCGCGCCGCCCGCCGCCCCAAGCCTCCGAGCTTGAAGGGGCAGGCGCTGGAGGCACAGCATCGCCTAATGACCGGAGATTGGCGTAATGAAGATTGGCAACTTATCAGCCGCGCACTGGAGGCCCTTGATGACTGAACTATCCCCCGCGGCTCAGGCAGTGATGGATGCCTATGACAACTCTCCTTTTGACGAAGACTGTGGAGATCGTGTAGCGATTGCTGCCGCCCTTCGTGCTGCTGTTAAGCAATGCACATATCGAGATGCTTGGGAAGATAAGTTCTTGAGTGCTGAAAGAATCTTGGCCGTCGCCGCTGAACTGGAGGCGATCTAATGAATGACTTTCGTGCCCTTTGTCAAGAGCTGATGGATGCTATTGATTCTGGTATTTCCATCGAGCGGATCAAGCAATCATTACTTGCTGTTCGCGTTGATGCAGCATTGGCACAAACGGAAACAGATACTCCGACAGATCGAGATCTATTGGACTTGCTGGCTAATCATCCGCTACGCACTGATATAGTAATCGCTGCCAAGGAAATGGCAGAATATCGGCAAGATGCTAGTCGTGGATCTCGTCAGGTTTCCATGCTGATCAACGTCTTGGACTACGCAAAATTGGTCTTGCAGAAATATCGGTATCCAATAACTCCAGATTCACATTAGGAAGAAATAGATTTATTGGATACGCCCGGGAAACATGACCCCTGAAGAAATTGACAAATTGATCAGTCTCAAAGTGAGACAGCATGAGACAAGGGTTGCCATTATTTCGGGCATTCTTGGGGCCGCCATCTTGGCAGGCATTTTTCATGCGATCTACCTTTTGCGTCCCGGATAGTGTATGATACAGGGGTAACGGCCGTTACCTCTTGGCCAAGAGCCCCTTTTGGGGATTCCGCGGGTTCCAGGTATGCCCCTGGCTCTCGTTCACATCATTGATCACCTAGGGCATAGGGCCGACCCTGTGTTAAATCCCGTAATCCGGGGCCCTGGGTGATCTTTTGATGCTAAGATCAAGGCAGTTACACCAAGGGCCTTGAGCACCAACTTCTACTACCACCAATCCGTCTGCTCAACATGCGGACATACCCCTGAACCCATCCACCTGGGTAAGTCCTCCGTTGGTTGGACATTCGCCTTACGAGTGATCCCAGAAGAGGGGATTTTTACCCTAAAAGACATGACAAAATGGCTTGTAAATCGCTTAGGGTATCTACAGGCCCCTGCCACCGAATGGCCCAAAATAATTGACGAAAATGGCCAAAATCACACATTAGCAAGTTTTTTGGAATCGGTTACCAATCGATATTCAGCAAAACGCGCCCATGGATGGGATTCAAAGTGGTTTGAACCAACGTATGCATCAGAAAAAGACTTCCATCATTTCAATGGTTCAGAGCGTGGTCCACAAGGTTTACTTCGGCGTCAAATTGATGGGGTGCATTGCATCGGTCATGGAGATGGAACATGGGATTATTGCATAGGTGAATTCAGTTAAAACGCAAAAAAAATCACGCCCGGCGAGTCATTTTATTTAGTAAATGATTAGTTCAATTTAAGGAAGAATTTTAACCCCCTTCTTTCAGACTATCTTCCCCTAGATAAGATACTCTTTATATACTAGATACTCTTATCTACTATCTATATAATAAAGACTATATAGTATATCTTCTTTCTTTTATTTCCTTTCTACCTATACCACCTACTATTTTAGGAAGAGTTAGGAAGAAGGAGAGTCTGAGAGGGAGAAACCTTAGAGAAACCCTTTTAACGATTTTTGGAAAGTTTTATCCTGGATGCCGTTGTTTTTGTGTAAGGCCAAAATCCACCTAACGGGTTACCAACCAGCCCCTTTGAGGGCTGATTGGCCCCTACGATGCAGGTCGGGTTTATTGCGCTTGTTCTGGAGGATGCAATAGGGTTAAAAAATGACGTAGTCGTTGATCGGGTTTTCTGGCACGTTGCCCCCCTTTTTTAATCACAAAAAAAGTCGGGGATATTTTGCTGGTCATGCCTGTTGCGCATGCTATAATTTATTTCAGACTCACTGGCTTCCTATTCATGGCCCATCACTTTGATCACCCCGAATCCACATGGGTCTATGATTACCCTGCTCAAACTGCTGAACTTTATACTACTGACCGACGCCTTTGGTTACGAGCTATTGCTCGTAATCCTAATTTTATATCCGTTACTGATCTGAAACCTGGTTACACTATCGTTTACCCCCTTAAACAGATCCGTGCCGCTGATATGGTTGTCTCACCTAAGACTGGTGGTATTGAAGCTGCTAAAAAATATATGACCCCACAAGAAATTGAATTCCGTAATACTACTGGTCGTCGTCTTCGTGCTGCTCAATCACAAAATTAACAACCATGATTAATTCTACTCCTATTGATAAGCAAAATTGTGCTAATTGCTACGCTTCTCGACCTTACGATAAGCATCCTACTATCCTTCGTTGTCATTATCAACCGCCAGATATTACTAACCGTTGGCCAGTTGTTAGTGATACTGATTGGTGCTCTTTTTGGTATTCAAAAGAAAACCAATAATTAATTATATGCCTGCTCTCCTCGAACGCCCTGATCCTAAATCAGTATTTAGCCTTTGGACTAAAACTGATAATGGTTGGCATCATCTTGATACCAGTAAAGATCGAACGGCTCTTCATCTTAAAGCTGAAAGCCTTAAAAGACTTTTTACTAATAAGCAGTTTCTTATCGTTTCTGGTGCCTCCTCACCCGCTAATCAATGAACATCCTCGCCGCCCTAGAACAATTCAAATGAAATCACAGGAAACATAGGTTACGTTATGAAAACTTTTGCCCAAACTTCTAACACTCCTTATAACCGACATACCTATCGCCTTCACCTGCAAGGTTTAGACGCAAGACAAAGAACCATTGACTTTGATGACTACCAATTAGTCCAGTCTCATTGGTTTTCCACCTGTCAGCTCCCGCATTATCTTGACTACATCGAAGTGCTTGATAGGCCTCTGTCAAAAGGTTTTAAGTAACATACCTACACGCATAACTCCTGGCTTCAAATGTTATCAACACAGTATCGCTTGAAGTTACAGGGTATATGTCAGAAAATTGCCAATGGACAATCCGTCATCTTATCTGAAATGATATGGTGCGAAAAACTTGCTGCTCATAATGCTCATGCTGCTAAAATTTTGAGACAGGCGAGACGCAAAGCGGCCAATCCTGAGATGACCGAAGGTAGCCTTGATGGCTTCCTTAATGCTCTTGATCTTGGTGATCCTGATATCCAAAATCATCGTACTAGCTTTAATGGTCCTGATGATATCGTAGATTGGTTCAAAAGAGATGATCTGACCAATGAAGATGATACCTGGAGACGCAGGGACTAATATCTGATTCTGCTATCAAAAAAAGCAATGACTAAAGAAGCACAATCAAGGGCAACCAATTGGCACGAAATCTATGATTCCCTGCAACGGGAATGTCCTAAAAGCTCTCGCCCCTGTCTCCTTGGTGCTGTTAACTTATATCACCTTACTTCTCATATTGATGACCTCTACTTTAAGCTCCAAGAGCTTGAAGCAAAATTAGCTGAAATTACGCCTGATTAGCCGGATTTTTTGCCCCCCAAAAAAGTCGGGGATATTGTACCCTATCCTATGTGTCGTTAATTGTTACGCACGTGCCATGGTTAAAACTGTCCTGATCCTGGACACCGAAACCACTGGGCTTACACCACTCCTTGGTAAATGCATCGAAATTGGTGCAATACTCTTTGACGTACCTAACCGAGCAGTTATCTCTCAACTCTCTTTCCTTGTGCCATGTACTGAACCAAACCCTGTTCAGCATATCAATAATATCCCCTCACAACTCACAACCTTACAACCTTCTCTATTTCAACCTTCCCTAGAACTTTTCAAAAAATACGTTGATTTAGCTGATATTGTTGTTGCTCATAATGTTGATTTTGATCGCCAATGGTTTGGTATTGATCCCTTACCTGAAATTAATAAACCCTGGCTATGTACTATGTCAGATTTCTCCTGGCCTGGCACCAAAACACGCCCTAGTGTCACTGCCGTAGCACTTGCACACAGTATCCCAGTTTGGGCAGCACATCGTGCCCTCACTGACTGTATCTACCTCGCCCAAATCTTTGAACGTTGTCCTGACTTACAGGCATCTATAGAAAATGCTGCCTCACCTAGGACCCTATACCAAGCACTGGTGTCCTTTGATGATCGTCAACTTGCTAAAGATGCTGGTTTTACCTGGAATGCTGATGGTATTAAAAGATGGACACGTAAACTTACTAAAGCTGAAGCCGAAGCGCTCCCCTTCAAAACTAAACCAGTATCTTGATAACTTTTACTAAGTCACAAACTTATGATCTCAATGATCTTAACTTCGGTTGGCGTGGTAAATATCGATTCTTAAAAGAAGATCCTTCTGGATTGATACAAATCGAAAACTTAGCTACTAACTCAAGACAATTTGTATCACCTCATCGTTTGCGTTTATCTACTTGTCAACAATTTAGACTTTACCTATAATAAAACATATCAATAATTAATACTGATACGAATTCGTATTGATTATTATACTAATTCATATTATCCAGTGTTAAACTGGGTAATAGTATTCCTTCGGTATCCTTTGGAAACCGGGAAATTAGTTTGGAACGAACTTTTTGGGTTTTGATGGGGTTAGGAGTGTGCGCGACCTCGCTAACAGTGCCCATAGAGGATACCCTAGAAATATTCTACCTATTTTTTGCTATTAGGATAATTTTTTTAGGAATTGGTATACGTAATAGGTTAGAGGAGCTAATTGAGATAGTAGAAGAAGAAGAAGAGCAGGGTATATATCATGAACCATATGACATTAGCGAAGGTATAGAAGGTGAGTGATAGCAATATAAGTGGGGTGTTATGTTAGGAGCAGTCTTGTCGGCATTTACGATGCTGGCTACCGTAAAAATATGCATAGATTTACTGTTAGTACATCCTGACAATCTTAATAATTCGCTACTTGTTCTGTTTTGCGGTTCTACCCTTGCCGCTTATCTATTGATTGCTTACTAAACAGTCGGATTCGGTAGTGAGAAACTCCTGGTTTCTATTAGGAAGAAATGGACTTACTCGCTACCAAGTCTCCCTAATGGGAAATAGAAGTTATTGGATACCAAATTTTCCTAAATTCTCGCCCTACCAAAAATTTCGTACTTTTTTTGCACCCGGCAACCCCCGCACCCCGATCGTGAACGGCCCCGCGCCGCTCACACTCACGC
>Ga0213866_10000296_pt1 | contig 41328 bp, 30 predicted proteins | sample PICome_11_FD_160079 | JGI IMG/M metagenome (GOLD analysis project Ga0213866, IMG submission 160079) | Coastal seawater microbial communities near Pivers Island, North Carolina, United States - PICO284 | ecosystem: Environmental > Aquatic > Marine > Coastal | place: USA: North Carolina...
TCAAACTCTTCACTGATACAAACTCTTATGATGATGGATTTGCTGATGGATACATTCTCGGAGAATATGATGACTGATACTCAACACCAACTCAGTGTTAAGATTGCTGAAACTCTTGAAAAGTTGCAAGATCTAAATCCTGATCTTTATGGATTTCGCTATAGTCAACTGTATGCACCTTATGGCAATCTTGAGAACTGGACAGTAGAAACACTGCACAAGATTGAACAAGATTTAATCGACAACGCAAAGTAACAACCACAAATGACAAAAACATTCAAAAAGTTCATCTGGAAAGACTCTAACTCTGACCAAATCAAAACTATCCTAGCAAGGTCAGAATATCAAGCAAGGAAACAAAACTTCGGTAATCTTGCTGGGTATCGTTACTCTCACTCTCTTCCTCTTAACTGATGTTTACGATTCGCTATTTCACTCCTTATCAACAAGTCTGGAGAACTCAATCATTCTCTACACTTGAAGAAGCAAATCGTATGGTTGACTTCTATCGCTCTTGTGGATCTCCTGCTGAACTGATTAAATGAACAACGAACAAAAGGATACAATGATTGCCAACATTCTTCAACAAGTGCAATCTCAAATCTGTTATCTTGTTGAGCAAGATCTAATTGAAGAGTCAATGGCATTGTATAAGGAATGGGAAGAACATTTTGATAATGATATAACTGAAGTAGAGATTATTACTATCAATGACTTGACGATGATTTGATACAGATAGAGAGGAAGGAGTTTGCCTCTATTAAGTAAAGAAAGTGACTCTGTAAAGTGTAGATAATTGATCTAAAAGTTAGGTGGTTGGATGTATAGGAGAGGGAGTGGTTACCCTCTCTTTTTTATTGTTTTTATATCAAAATAAGGTAAAAAAGTATTAAAAAAAGTTAAAAAAGCCTTTTTTTAATTAAGCCGAATGTTTTTAATTGCTGATAATAATTATTAACAAACTGTGATAATGATAAGGATTCGTATCACTTAAGACCTGATACTTATGAGTTTTTAATGTCTTTCTAGGTCGATTAAGCCCTATTAAATCCTTCTAGACCTTGTTATCTTTGCCTGCAAGCTATCACACATCCGCACAAATGTCAAGCACCCCTCGATTTTAGAATCCACACATATACCTCTAAAAAACATAAGCACTCTTCATAAATATCTCACACACCTTGACACAAACCTCAAAGCATCTTATAGTAGTCCTATACATCACAGGAGCACACTTATGTCAGTTGCATATCGCCAGGCACAGAGAGTTAAGTATCGTGTAACTCTAGAACTAGAAGTGTTTGATGATATGAATCCACACCAGATTCAGTGGGACAGAGTATTAGACCTCGAACCTGCTGAGAAGTGTGAGGCATATGTAGAGGACCTAAGTACACCTGACCGCTGGTAATTTGTGCCATTTTATACCAAATAAGGCAGTTTAGTTTTGATAGCATAATACGCTAAATATCCAGGAGTTATGCTATCAAAACTATGAGACCGCTAAAGTATAGAAATCTAGGGCCTGGCAGTATGATCAGAGTGCCACAACTAGTCATCAGTATTCTACCACAACTGCAAGACGTTATGCAACAGTTAGAGGAGAATGATCGCGATAGTGTGGAGGCAATAGTTACAGTCCTTGATAACATTCTAGAGACTGTGAGTAACTGATACTGGGCCCCTGAAAGTGTCTCAGTAGTATAAGCACCGCACTCAAAGATTGATGAGTTCCGCACTGCAACTGATCGAACTGATTGATCAACTTGAAGAGGCAGGATTGCGTCCTAAAGTAACAGTCCTGCCTTCTGCAGTTGGTTATACTCGCAAGTCAGCTTTAGGCGTGAAGATGAGAGCATCGCGTCGTCGTGCAGGTAAAGCACAGATGCAGGATTGCAACAAGTTCTATCACTCTTCTGGACACAACTGATAATAACTGGGCCCTTCAAAGTGTCCTAGTAGTATAAGGAGCACACCGCTCACAAAGACTTCTCAAACTAACCACAAATGACTAACACTTTCCGAGTTGTAATTCCTACCGCTGATGGTATACAAGTCGCTGGAGAGTTTCCTACTCGCTTGTTTGCAAGTATGTTCCAGCAAGTTATTCTCACTGATCGCGGCCTTAAGTGTATGATTGAAGAGTTCATTAATGGTCGCTGGATGGACTAAATCCTTCCATTCTCACTTACACTTTTCACCTTAACTTTTCCTGAAATGACCATCACTTACCAAGCAAATCTGACCGACACTCAGTATAACGGTTGGACGAATTATGAGACCTGGAATGTAAGTCTCTGGATTCAGAATGACGAAGGTTATTATGACATTGCTCTGCAGTGTGATGATTATCAGGACTTCGTAGATGCACTGGAAGCAGTTAGTCTTCATGAAGGATCTACTCCTGATGGTGTTAAGTGGAGTTCGGAAAAGATTAACACTTTGGAACTCGACGAAATGATTCAAGAACTCAAGGACTGAGTTAGTTACACTTAAGACGCACACACTTACTAACACTCAAATGACTCAATCTCGCACCGTCACTTTCACCAACGTTCAGGACAAAGTAGAGCGTACTGTAGAGTTTCCTAGTTATCAGTCTGCCTATCAATTTGTCACCAGTTTGCATATCGCTGGTGTGGATGCAGTGATTAACCTTCTTCCTGAAGATATCGCTGCCTGATATACCTTACTCCTGTCGTATGAGTATAAACTAGGCACTCACAGTTCACTACACTTTTCTTCTTTATTATGTCCAAGCAAGTTCTCATCTCTCTGCTGGCTCAAGGTAATACTGGTGCTGAAATCCTTCAGATCCTTGATACTCTGACCGCTGACAATCAGGAGGCAATTGCTTATGCTCAACCGACTGCAGATGTGATCGAGTTCTGATACTAACTGTGCGTGCCTTGCTTGACTGTGAGGCACGCATATGTTAGACTTTATGCGTATTCTTATTCGGCAGTGTTTTATGCCGATTGTTTATAGCGCCGCGCGGCGTTGCGTATATAAAAATCGATAACTACCTTAACCTACAGTGTATGTCTTTTTCGAGACATATATCAGTTTCATAAAAAAATTTCCGGAAGTATGACAACACTCAAAAACTGCCGCCATAGAAAACCTTATTGGAATTTTTGGCGAGTGATACTTGCAGGATGGATAATCAGATATCCAAAGAAAATGAGTAGAGCGATACTAGTTCCTCTTGGGTTTTTGATTGTACTGATATATAATGCAAGTGCAAATTAAGATTTGCATAAAAAAATTCCGGAGATATTTTTCATATGGATAAGGTTTATCACATCTATGCAAAGGATAGATGTTTACTTCATTCAATAAAAGAAGAAGATTTTCAAGCAACTTGGAATACACTCAATAATATGGTTGGTTTAATGAAGACTGATTATAGTATTGAAGATTTGTCTTATGAGGAATTATATGTGAGTAAGGAAACGATTTTAAATTCATCACATTAATTGACAATGCATATATAGACTGTTAAAATTTGAACTGAAGGTTTATTTTTCTTATGGCAAAAGGATTTACTGTAAAAGCAAAAGCACCAATTAAATCTGAAGGAACTGAATGGGACTATGAAGCAATCAAGGAAAGGATGAGAGGCAAGTCAATTGTTTTTTGTCTTCCTGGTCGTGGATGTTCTTTTACTTTTCTAAAAGCATTTGTACAACTTTGTTTTGATCTTGTACAAAATGGCATGAGTATTCAGATTAGTCAAGACTATTCATCAATGGTTAACTTTGCAAGATGTAAGTGTCTTGGCGCAAATGTACTTCGCGGACCAAAACAAATTCCTTGGGATGGCAAATTAAATTATGACTATCAATTATGGATTGATAGTGACATTGTTTTTGATTCGAGTAAGTTTTGGCAACTTTGTGATCTTGCTCTAAATGAAGAAGGTGAAGAAAAGGAAATTGTTGCTGGTTGGTATTGTACCGAAGATGGTCGTACTACATCGGTTGCACATTGGTTGGAAGAGGAAGAATTCCGTCAGAATGGTGGAGTTATGAACCACGAAACTGTAGAATCGATCAGCAAGCGGCGTAAGCCTTTCACTGTGGATTATACAGGTTTTGGATGGGTGCTCATTCAAAAGGGTGTCTTTGAGAATCTTGAATATCCTTGGTTTGCTCCAAAGATGCAAGTCTTTGAGTCTGGTGCAGTACAAGATATGTGTGGAGAGGATGTCTCATTCTGTCTTGATGCAAAAGAAGAAGGGTTTGAAATCTGGTGTGATCCGCGAATTCGTGTGGGACATGAAAAAACTCGCGTAATCTAATGAACTATAACGTACTTTATAAAGGACGTAAAATTTATTCAAACCTCAGTGTAGAAGATTGCACTGAGGTTCTTCAAGATCTCGCAGAAAAATTCTATTCTGGAGATGATATTGATCCTAATTTAATTGAACTGGAGGAAATTTATGGCACTGAATAAAACTATTTTTGAACCTAGTGCTCCTAAAAAAACACGTCAAGGCCGTTCTGCTCGTACACTACTGAGCGCAACCTCTCGTAATGGTAAAAAGAAAAAGTATCGTGGTCAAGGTAAAGGTTAAATAATTTTTAGAGTGCTTAAATAAGTTAAGCACTCTTTTTTTATGACAGAAAAAGAACGATTTATTCTTAATTGGATTGCCGAGGTCTCAAAGGTGAGACCAGAATTAAATGGGTTTGCTATTTGCCCATTCGCAGCAAAGTCTAAATATCGCATCATAGAGTGCTCTGCAAGCGCCATAGAACCCATTCAAGACCTAGATGTGATCATTTACATCATAGAAGACTATTTTAAACTAGATGAAGTTCAAGAATGGGTGAATAGATGTAATAAAAAATATCCCGGATGGAAGTTTTTTGAAGATTGTGGTGCATATGATACATTCATTAACGAAATTAAAACAAATAATGGCAAATATAATTTGATTATAGGACAACCAACTCAAAAACTACGTACATTTAGTGAAATTTTATCAAAAACATCCTACTATGATATATGGGATGATGAATACTTGAAAGAAATATTGCAAGATGATTATTATATTATTGAAAAACGGGATAGAAACCCCGTAAAAAGTTCTGATTCTACAAATCAGGAGTAAAAAATGACTAAAAAAGTCGATAAAGACCAAAATTTTATGAAAAATGAGTGGGGAACTGAATTTTTATCATCAGAGTATGGTTGGGAAGAGAAAATTTCAAAGCAAAGGATGCTTCGAGAGATATCAAATGATGATATTACACCTAAAAAGCATGATTTTGCTATACAAAACGAATTGCATTCAAAAATTCGCAATGATCAAGACTATGATGACTGGGAATATGGTACAGAACCTATCTTTGGGTGATAAATAAGATAGAATTAATCCTCTCTGATGCCAATAGAGCGAGTTAGTAAGCAATTTAAGGATATTAGTTTATCGTTGCAGGTCAATCCTTTAAATTATGACTTAATTGACGTAAAAAATGAAACAGCAATTGCTCGCTCTATTCGCAATCTTGTGTTTACATTACCGGGCGAAAGATTTTTTAATCAAAATTTAGGATCAAAGATATCAAAAAGTCTTTTTGAAAATATTGATGATATATCTGCATCTATTCTTCAAGATGAAATAAAAAATACGATAGAAAATTATGAACCAAGAGTTGATTTAATTAGTGTGGATATTGAACCAAATTATGATAACTATGAATTTAATGTTACAATTAGATACTATATTGTTGGTATTGATACCTTACCACAAGAACTCACATTTGCACTACAATCAACACGATAATGTCACTAGTCAATTTTACAAATTTAGATTTTGATCAAATAAAAACTTCTATACGTGACTATTTGAGGTCCAACTCAAATTTTACTGATTATGATTTTGAAGGCTCTAATATGTCAGTTTTAATTGATATGTTAGCATATAATACTTATATTTCATCATATAATGCAAATATGGTGAGTAATGAAGTGTTTATTGATAGTGCAACTCTAAGAGAAAATATTGTTTCTTTGGCAAGAAATATAGGATATACGCCAAGATCAAGAAGAGCGGCAAAGGCAAATATTAGTTTCTTTGTAGAGGTTGAAAATCCACTTGTAAAAGTAATTACACTAAAAAGAGGTGTAGTGTGTAATACATCAACATTTGGAAGAGATTCATATGTTTTCTCAGTTTTAGATGATATAACTGTTCCAGTAATCAACAGAATTGCATCTTTTGATGCAATAGAAATTTATGAGGGATCATATGTAACAACTAATTTTTCAGTCAGTTCCATCCAAAGTAGTAATCAAAGATTTATATTAGAGAACAGAGGAATTGATACTAGAACATTGAAGGTTTTGGTTAGAGATAATCAAGCATCAACAATTGTAAAGAGATTTGTTGCTTCAGATAATATTTTGGATGTTACTTCATCATCAAGAGTATTCTTTATTCAAGAAATAGAAGATGAAAGATATGAGTTAATTTTTGGTGATGGTATTTTTGGTGAAAAAGTATTACAAAGTAATTACATTGAAGTTTCACATTTAATTTCAAATGGATCTAGTGGCAATGGGTTTTCTTCTTTTAATTTTTCTGGCATTTTAGTTGATGATAATAATTCTCCTATTACCGGATCAATATCTCTTATTACAACTAATATATCCTCTTCAGGAGGTTCTGAAATAGAATCTATAAATTCTATCAGAAATTTTGCCCCAAGATTATATTCTTCTCAAAATAGAGCAGTAACTGCTTCTGATTATGAGACGTTAGTGCCAAAAATTTATCCTGAGGCAGATTCTGTAAGTGCTTTTGGTGGAGAAGAGATGGATCCACCCGAATACGGAAAGGTATTCATAATTATAAAACCATCTTTTGGATCTTTCTTATCAAATAATACAAAAGATAATATTAAATTACAATTAAGAAAATACTCAGTGGCAGGCATTGTACCTGAAATTTTGGATTTAAAATATCTTTTTATAGAATTAAATTCTAATGTATATTATAATACAAATTCATCACCAAGTAGTGATACAATAAAAACCAAAGTAATTAATAACATAAAAAAATATTCAGAATCTGAAGAATTGAACAAATATGGTGCTAGATTCAAATATAGTAAGTATCAAAAACTTATTGATGATAGTGACATTTCAATTACTTCCAATATTACTAGATTGCAAATGAGAAGAAACTTATTCGTATCTGAAAATAACTTTACTCAATATGAAATCTGTTTCAGAAATCAATTCCATATAAAAAATAAATCCGGATATAATATAAAATCTTCTGGATTTAAAGCCAGCGGCATATCCAATACTGTTTATTTTGGAGATATTCCAAATTCAGATAATAAAATGGGGTCTTTATTTTTATTTTATTTGGAAAATGATACTACTCCAAGAATCATCAAGAGAAATATTGGAGTTGTTGACTATATTAACGGCGAAATTAAAATAAATCCAATTAAAATAATATCAACAGAAAAAACAGATGGAGGAACACCGATTATAGAAATATCTGCGGTTCCAGAATCAAATGATATTTTGGGAATTCAGGATTTATATTTGAGTATAGATATTAATAAGTTGGAAATTACTACAATACCAGATAATATAGAGTCCGGTTCTGATACTTCAGGGTCAAACTATATTATTTCATCAAGTTATTCAAATGGAAATCTAGTAAGAAAGTAATAAATGGAAACTAATAAAATTAAAATAAGTTCAATTGTAGAGAATCAACTTCCTATTTTTATTAGAGAAGAGTATCCTTTGATCTCAGAGCTTCTTACGGAATATTATAAGTCTTTGGAATCTAAAGGATCTTCATATGATATTTTGCAAAATATTGATAATTATGTAAATGTAAACAATCTAACAAATCTAATAGAAACTACTCATTTAACATCAAATATTGGATTTTCAGATTCTACCATTAATGTAAACAGCACTGATGGATTTCCTCATACATATGGACTTATACAAATTGAAAATGAGATTATATTATACAAATCAAAGACTTTAACTTCATTTAATGAATGTGTACGAGGATTTAGTGGAGTAGTTAATTATTCTGAATCTGAAGATTTTACCTTTAATTCCTCAGAAATAGAGGAACATTTTAAAGAAAAACTTATTGATAGTGAAGTAATAAAAACTGAAGTAAAAAATATAAGTTCTCTTTTTCTAAAAGAATTCTTTAATAAAGTAAAAAAGCAATTTTTGTATGGATTTGAAAATAGAGAACTATATTCAGGGATTAATCAAAATTTATTTTTAAAACAATCTAAAGACTTTTATAACTCTAAAGGAACTGATAGATCTTTTGAAATACTTTTTAGAGTATTGTATGGAAAAGATGTTGAAATTATTTTACCTAAAAAATATTTGATCGAACCTTCAAATGCAATTTATAGAGTTTCAAGAAATTTTGTTGTAGAACCTCTTGAAGGAGATATTAACAACCTTTACAATAAGACAATATTCCAAGATGAATATGGAAGCATATCAAAGTCATTTGGCACTGTTACCAATATTCAACAATCTTTAGAGAATGGTAAGCAATATTATACATTAATATTGGATTATGATTATGATAAAGACATTAGTGTATCCGGATCAATATTTGGAAGTTTAAAAATACATCCAAAGACAATAATTTCAAGTGATGTTAGTATTTCTTCGGATAATATTATTGTAGATTCTACAATTGGGTTTCCAAAATCTGGAGAATTAGTAGTCCAAAGTGGAAATAATCAAATAATAATAACATATAAAGAAAAAACAGTTAACCAGTTCTTGAATTGTAGTGGAATTACGGAAAAAATTGAATCTGGCGAAAGTATTGCTCTTAATACTTATGCATATGGATACGATTCTTCAGGAAATAAAATAAAATTTAGGATTACTGGAGTAATTAATGATATTAAAATGCCTCCAAATTCTTTTTATTATGAAAGTGGTGATAATATAAATTTATTAAGTTTAGGATATAATAAGGATAATGTTCAAGATAATAACTGGATTTTTAATAAAAGCATAAGATGTGAGGTAAAATCTTTTAATTTGTATAAAACTAATGAAAAAACATATGTATATAGTGTAGAAACATATGATGATACTGGAATATATCCCGGAGATGAGGTAGAAATAGAATGCTTGATAGATCCCGGTAGCGAACTGGATAGAAAAAAAATTATTTTAAAGACAGATACCGAAATATCAACAAATTCCAACAAAAAGTTTTTAGTTGAAGTTGATTTCAAAATAAAAAAAATAATATATGTCAAGAAATTACTTACAAAATTTTCTAATAAGTATACTTCTGATGTCACAAATGTTTATAGAGATTTTAGGGCCAATAGTTTATATGTAACTTCTCCTTCACTTCCATCATATAATTCTAAATCTGAGTCTGAGAAAGTTAAAGATTATAAAATCGTTTTTAGTGGAGAATTCTCAGGGACAACACTTAACCTAGGCGTTAATCATGGGTTTTTAACAGGAGATTCTGTAACTTATTCTTATGAGAACACAAATAATACATTAGGAATTCAATCTGGAATTTATTTTGTAAAGAAAGAATCGGAAAAAGAAATAAAATTGTCTAGGAGTAGATCTAATATTCTATCAGAAAAATTTGTTTCTATTGCTACAACAACAGTAACTAATAATATTATTGGATTGACCGAATTTGCAAAAAATGATAATATCTATCAAAATATAGATTCTCAAAGATTAATAAAAAAATTAAATCCTCCGGAAAATACAGGAAAAAAATATGAAACAGAAAATGGAACAATAGGAATACTTGCAAATGGTGTAGAAATTTTAAATTATAAATCAGATGATTATGTACATTATGGAAAAATAAAAAATATAGATGTAATTTCTAGTGGCAATAACTATGATATTATTAATCCACCAGAGGTAGAAATATATCCAGAATCTACGGGCCTTGCTGGTGCGAATGCATATTGTTGGGTTGAAGGTTTTTTGGATAGAATTGACATTATTGATGGTGGATTTAATTATATAGAAGATCCAACGATAACAATTAGTGGCGGTGGAGGAAAGGGTGCTACTGCTTTAGTTAAAACTATAAGTGTAGAGCATTCTGTCAATTTAAACCCGACAATATCTAACTCTAGAATAAACCTCTCATCTAATATTATAGGATTTTCAACGTATCATAAATTTAGAGACGGTGAAGAAGTAATTTATAGTAGTGGAAATAATACACCTATTGGAGGATTAGTAACAGGTGCAAAATATTATGTAAGAGTGATTGATTCGTTCAATATAAATTTACATAATGTGTTTACAGACTCTATAGTTGGAATTAATACAGTAAACTTATCATCATATGGTGTTGGAAATCAGAAATTTACGTCTGTAGAATTAAAAAGAAAAATAAATTCAATTGTAGTAAAAGATCCTGGTTCTGGATATAAAAGTAAAAAAATAGCAGTATCTGCTGCAGGTATTAATACTAGTAGTAATACGATAAGTGTATATGATAATCCATATGATAGTGGTGATGTTATTTACTACTATGGTGGAGAAGAAAATATAGACGGTTTGGATGTTGGAAAATATATTGTAACAAAGGTTGATGATAAATCTTTTAAACTATCTGGAATTGGTACTGGTTCTACACCATCAAATTTTTATTATAAAACAAACCAATATGTTGATTTTAAATCAACAGGATCAGGAAATCATATATTCGATTATGAACCAATCGTGGTAGATATTTTTGGAAAAGTGGGAATATCATCAGAATTTGAATTTGATATAACAGCAAAAGTTCAACCAATTTTTAGGGGAAAAATAGTTTCTGCATTTGTATATAATGGTGGAGTTGGATATGGATGTTCTACTATTATCAATTATAACAAACAACCAAATTATAGATTAAAAGCGGGATATGATGCAGTAGTAACTCCTATAGTTTCAGAAGGAAAAATTAAAAGTGTCGTAGTTAATGATGCAGGAAAAGAATATAATTCCACACCAGATTTAATTGTAAGAGGATTTGGTTCTGGTGCGATATTAGCACCGATCATTCAGAATGGAGAATTAGTCGAGGTAAAAGTTATTAACGGTGGATTTGGATATGAGCAAAAAAATACAAAAATTGATGTTTTTACTCCCGGTTCTGGTGCTGAATTTAAATTTAACCCACAAGTTTGGACAATAAACAGATTTCAAAGGTTAGAGAAAACTTCTAAACTTTCTGCAAATGACGGTGTGATTTTTTCGGGAAAAAATAAAGAATATGGATTACAATATACTCATGTGTATCCCCCAAGGCCATTAAGAGAAAAAGTACTTTCACAAAAAATAGAAGATGGCGAATTAAGGTATAAGAGTGATTATGATAATGACTATACTGATAATAAATATCATTCACCTCTTCTTGGATGGGCATATGATGGTAACCCAATATATGGGCCATATGGATATGATTCTCCTTCAAATAAAAAAGTAAGGCAAATTAGAAGTGGTTATATTTTAAATACAAATATTGAAAACAGGCCAGATGTCAATCTCTTTAATGAAGGATATTTTGTAGAAGATTATTTTTTTGAAAATAGTGGAGATTTGGATGAGCATAATGGAAGATATTGTGTGACACCAGAATTTCCAAATGGAGTTTATGCATACTTCATGACTTTAGATCAAGAAATACAGACAGAAAAAGGAACTTTTTATGGAAGAAAAAAACCAATATTTCCTTATATAATTGGAAATTACTATAAATCAAAACCAATAGATTTTAATTTTGACTCGATTATTAATCAAACTAATTTTGATTTTGAAAATTCATATTTAGTTAGAAATACAAATGCATACAATACTTTAACCAATAATTCAATATATGAGTATTTTAATTATCCAAAAAAATTAAAATCAAAAATAAAGAGTACTTATAGTGGAAATATAAATTCAATAAAAATTATAAAAGAAGGCAACAATTACCAGGTTGGCGATAAAATTATATTCGATAATTCAAATTCAGGAGGATCATCTGCTGCTGCTGAAGTTAGTTTAATAAAGGGAAAAAACATAGTAGGAATTTCATATACTTCGATCACAATTCCCGACATTGAATTTTATCCTACACAATCAAGGAACCAACTAATAGGATTTTCTACCATTCCTCATAATTTAAATAATAGAGATATTGTTAATATTGATTCTTTGTCAACCTATGACAAAAATCTTCAAGGTTCTTTTGTTGTTGGAATAAGGACCGATAGGTTCTTACTCACTAAAGATGTAAGCGATACAACTACCACAGGGATAGTAACATATTTTCATGTATCTGGAATATTAGATTATCCCTTTATAAGAGAAAATGATATATTATCAATAAATTCAGAAAAGATAAAGGTACTTAATATTGATAAATTGTCGTCCAGAATTAGAGTATTAAGAGAACAGGAATCAACTGTTGGAACATCACATTCTGCATATTCGACCATAGAAGAAAATCCAAGAAAGTTTTTTATTGAGTTGGAGAATATTGCAGATACACAAAAATACAAATTAAATAAAGAAATATACTTTGACCCTTCAGAATCTTTGGGAATTGGAACAATTATTGGAGTTGGACATACAATTATATTTTCAAATCCAGTTGCAGGAATAACTTCGATAAAAATCCCAGAGAAAACAATATATTTAAGAAACCATAATTTAAATACTGGTGATGAACTTTTATACAAAACAAATGGTGGTAGTGGAATAATTGTTTCTGAGGATGGTTTATCTGAATTTACATTAAATGATAATAGTATCATTTATGTAGCAAAAATATCAAATGATCTTATAGGAATATCAACAACTAAAGTCACATTGGATTTAAATGGAGAATATGTTGGAATATCTCAAACTGCATCAACACTATTTTTCACATCTTTTGGTTCTGGAGAATATCATAGTTTTTCCTCGAAATTTGAAAACAATTCAAAAGGAAATGTATCAAAAAATATAATAACATTATCAACAGAAGATACACATTTACTACAAAAAGACGATACAGTATTTCTTGAGGTTTTAAGTAAAACAACAAAAAATATTATTGTAAGGTATAATGATTACCACAGTAAATTGGTTGTAAACCCAAGAGATTTTTCCTCTATCGATACTGTCGATAATTTGATAACAATAGAGAATCATGGATATAGAAATGGACAAAAGTTAATTCATACATCATCATCTCCAGCAATTGGATTGGATAATAATGGTGTATATTATGCAATAATATACGATCAAAATAGAATAAGACTTGCAAAGTCTTATTATGATGCCACTAACTATTTGCCTATTGATATTTTTACATCATCTTTCGGGACACTCTCACAAATAAATCCAAAAATTGATGTAGTAAAGAACCAAAAAGTTTTAATCGATCTTTCAGACTCCTCTTTATCACAAAAATTATCTGGTAGTGGTACAGATTCTTTATTTGATTTTGATCTATTCACTGATGAAAATTTTTCAAACAATTATTTTCCAGTTAAATCGGATGGGACTCAAAAAATATTAAAATTTGGTAACATTGGAGAATCAAATTCTAAAATAGAATTTACAGTTGACGACCAATTTCCAAAATTCATTTGGTATAATTTAATAAAAAGACGAAATAAAGAATGTATAATAGATGTGGAAGTAGATAAAAATAATGTAATAGAATTTGTTGATAGTAAATTAAATGGTCAGAGGATAGTGACCGGAGTTACATCAAATACATTTAGTTTTAATAACCAATTTAATTTTGATGGAGAATCATATTCTGTAAATCAAGCAACAATTTCATATTATACTAATTCAAAAAATGAAGTAGGAAAAATAAAAGATATTAGGGTAATCTCTGTCGGAAGAAACTATAAAAAGCTTCCATCTATTTCATCAATAAATTCAAAGAATGGTAGTGGAGCAATACTTATCCCACAAAGTGATAATATAGGAAGAATTGCTTCCATAGACATTGGAGACATTGGATATAATTACTCTCAAGATCCAACAATTAACCCAAATATCAAATTCCCCACAATATTGAGGATTGAACCTTTATCATCAATAGAAAAGATTGAGGTTATTTTTGCCGGATCAAATTACAATACATCACCAGACCTAATAGTATTAGATGGATCTACAAATGAAATTGTCAGTGACATTCTATTAAACTATGATATTGAAAGCAAGTCTGTTAAAATAATTAAAAATACAAAAGGTCTTTACAACTCAGAACCAAAGATAGTTCCTATTAATAATTCCAATGGAATTGGTATAAGTTCAGTATCATATGACAATATATCAAAAAATGTTAGAGTATATTTAACGAAAGAATTTAGTGATATTAATACTTTCCCATTCAATACTGGCGAAAATGTTTTAATAGAAGGTATTTCTGTAGTAGAAAAAGATGGAAAAGGATATAATTCCAAAAATTATAATTATTCACCATTCACAATAGTTAATACTCAAGTAAGTTTAAGTGGAGCTGGTGCATATATCGATTATTCTTTAACTGATTATATAAAGGATTCAAACTCTCCTGGAACTTTTGATCCTTCACGATCTTTTGGACAAATAATTTTAGAAAAAGATCTACCAAAATTCAAAACAACATTAACAAAAAATGTATATATTCCAGGAGAACTAATTACTAACGCTGAAGAAAGTGAAAAGTATGGAAATGTTTTAAGATTTGATTCTAAAAATGAATTTTTAGTTGTTGATACTATCGATCAATTTTTAACCAATTCTCTAGTAATTGGAGAAACTTCAAAATCTCAGGCATTTATAAGAGAAATCTTTAGTAATGAGTCTTTTGCGAGTATTGATTCGTCATCAATTGTAAATAATGGGTGGAATACTGAAACGGGATTCTTAAATAATGATTTGCAAAGAGTTCAGGATAGTGATTATTATCAATACTTTTCATATGCAGTAAAATCAGAAGTTCCGATAACAGAATGGAATGATGTAGTCAGTAATTTAAATCATACTATAGGATTCAAAAAATTTAGTGATCTTGTTGTAAATTCTTCACCTAGTGTTTCTGGTATTAATACATTACAAAATGAAGGTATATTCTCGGCAGTATCCGAATTAAATAGTATGGTAGATGTTGATTGTATTCAAGATTTTGACTTAGTTACTGAAAACAACTTTTATGTTGATAATACATTATCTTCTAATGAAATTATATTTAATTCGGTAATTCTACAAGATTATTCAGAATCTATTGGAAATAGAGTTTTGGTGATAGATGATATTAGTGATGAATTTAATACATCAGTAACTAGAACATTTGTAACTTCATTTAATATATAAACTAATATGGCAACTAAAGTTAGAGCAAAGAAATTTTTTCTTACAGTAAAGGATACTAGATTTAAAAATAGATTGCAATCTAGTATTGTAACTACTTTAAATGATGGTAATGAATTATTTTTAAATCAGTATGCAAAAATATATACGGATGATGAGATTGGAAATTTTGACATTACAAAGATTGACGATAAAGCCGTATTGGATTTTTATCCCATAGATGGAAGAATTAATGAATATAGTTATAGTTTTGTTTCATATGACACTAAACAAAATATTCTAGACTATGGATCATATGAGTTTGGAAATACTGTAAGTGTTGCTTCATCATTTTCTAAGGTAGAACCTTCTTCTTCTGCTGTCGTATTTCATGTACCAGAAGATTTTACTTCCTCAAAAGTTTTAATAGAATTATCATCACCTTCTAAAAATCACTATGAACTAAATGAAGTAAATCTAATATTTGATGGATCTAAAATAGATTTTACAGAATTTGGTAGAATAACATTGTCGAGTGATTCTTATAAAAATTTGGTTGGTATTGGAACTTACGGTGTTGTGCCGTCAGATACTGGATCAGGATTGGATGTTATTTTTTATTCAAATCTTGAAGAATCTTTAAATTCTAATGCTATTGCAGTTTCTATTGCAAGCACAGATTTTACAGCAACTAGTTCTAGACCATTAAGATATTCTGAGGTTGATTCTAAATCCGTATCCATAGCTTCAACATCAGAACCTGTAGAAGAACTTGTTGCCTCATATTCATTAAATTATAATTTTGCATATTTTATTGTCCAAGTGACAGATATAACAAATAATAGAATACAACTTTCTGAGATAGCAATTATAAACAATGATTTTGATTCATCAATCATAGAGTATGGCAGTGTATATTCAGATGAACCATTGGGTTCTTTTGCATCTACACTTTCATCTGAAGTAGAACTTCTGTTTACACCAAATCCGAATATAGATGTTTCAGTTACTTTGCTACAACATTCGGTTTCTCTTTTGGATTTTGTTTCTTTTCCAGTTTCTATAAACTTCAAAAATGCAGAACTAACTACAGGATTGAGTAAATTTTCTTCGAGTGGTGATTTAGCATTTAAAAAAGATTTTGAATTAAATCATAGACTGAGTAGTATTTTTAAAAAAGGGTTTAATGGATCTCAAGAGTATACTACATCTACATTATCTGGAATTGATCTCCAGAGAAATTTAATTTATGTACCCAATCATTTTTTCAATAGTGGAGAAAAAGTAAAATATAGTTCAGAGTTGTTTACTTTTATAAAATTATTAACTGCTCAAGTATCATCCACTGCAGGAATAGGGACAAACATAGTTAATTTAAATTCAACGAAGGGAATTAAAGTAAATGATTATTTTGGGGATTTGTATATACCAATATTGAGGGTAGATTCAAGTTCAGTATATTTGTCTGCAGCAATCTCTTCACAAATTAATGCAGGAACTGAAGTTTCAATTTATGGATTATTTGATTCTCCAGAGCAACTAGAAACATCAAGTTCAACACTTTCAAATATTGTTATAGAAGATACATATATTTCTGGTGTTGGTGTTACTAACAAATTGAGTGGAGATCTTTATGCGTATAAGTATGATGAGAAATTTATTGGATTATGCACTTCTGCTATAGATTCTCTTTCAACTCCACCAAAATTAATTAATTTTACTTCAGTTGGAATTGGCAATAACCATAATATAACATCAACAAATCAAAATTCAAAATGTATTATTCTTATAGACAATGTTATTCAGTCACCGATTATATCAACAGGAGTTACTGCAACCATTCAAAACGATTTAAAAATATTGGACACTACATTATATTTTTCTGATGCAAGTTCTTTTTCAAGTGGAGATTTGATAAAGATAGATTCTGAAATTATGAAAATTAACACTGTTGGTGTTGGTAATACTAATTTTGTTGAAGTGGAGAGACCATCGATGGGTACTATTTTATCCGAACATCAAAATAATTCAACAGTAACTAAATTGAAGGGAAATTACAATATAGTTGGAAGTAAAATATATTTCTCAGAGGCTCCTTATGGTCCAATATATGATGATGTAAATGGCAATATAAACATTAGATCATCATTTCAGGGAAGAGTTTTTCTAAGATCGGGTGTTCCAAATTCAAATGAACAAACATATGAAAAAAACTACATTTTTGATGATATAAGTTCAGAATTTAATGCAGTAAAAAAAGATTTTATATTAAAATCCAATAATCAAGATATAAGTGGAATTTCAACATCCAATTCAATACTACTAATCAATAGCATATTTCAAAGTCCAGAAGATAACTATAATTTATCAGAATCTCTTTCAAAAACCGAACTTAATTTTACCGGAACTGCCGTATCAGCACTTTATGATCCCAATAATTCAGGAGTTCCTAGAGGAGGTATTATAGTTTCTGTTGGATCCACCAATGGATTTGGATATCAACCATTAGTTTCTGCTGGGGGAACATCTATAGTATCTATAGCAGGAACAATTCAATCTATCAGTATTGGAAATAGTGGTTCTGGTTATAGAGTAGGAGTTCAAACTAATATTAGAGTAGGAGTTCAAAATCTAGACCTAAATTCAACAATAGAGTATATTGGAATAGCATCAGTAGTTAGTGGTCATGTTATTGATGTATCAATAACAAATCCAGGATCTGGATATTCGCAAGAAAATCCACCCAAGGTAATTTTTGATCCGCCACTATCATATTCAAATCTAAATTTAATACATACACAAAATAGTAGTGGTATTGGTTCTCAAGCAAAAATTGATATTATAGTTGGTCAGGGATCTAGTGTAGTTGATTTTGAAATTAAAAACTATGGATATTCATATAATGAAGGAGATGTTCTAACTGTAGAAACTGGTGGATTGAGTGGAATACCAACAGATACATCAAAACAATTTGAACCATTTTTATTGACAGTTAAAAGAACTTATAGTGATCAGTTTAGTGGATGGCACATTGGAGAACTTCAAAAAATAGATGATATTGATTCATTATTTGATGGCATTAGAAAAGTTTTTCCTATTTCGGATAATGGTGAAAGATTTGCAATTCTTTCTAGAAATGGGGCAAAAATAGATTTGAAATCTACTTTACTAATATTCGTTAATGATGTATTACAAGAACCAGAATTGTCTTATACTTTTGAAGGTGGCAGTTTAATTAAATTTACAGAAGCACCGAAAGAGGGAGATAAATGTAGGATTTTATTTTACAGAGGAACTCCAAACATTGACGTTGTTGATGTTGATATATTAGAGACAGTAAAATCTGGAGATTCATTAACAGTAGTTGGTGATCAATATAAACTGATACAAAAAAATAGAGTTGTTACTGATGTTATTTTGCCAGATACTGTTGAAACAAATTTATATAATTCAATAGGAATTTCTTCTGATTTGGAACTGTTAAGGCCAGTAAAGTGGTGTAAGCAAAAAAATGATACTGTAATTAGCGGGTTGGAAGTGAATAAAGACAGAGTAGGATATGAACCAAATATTTTTCCAGTTAGTCATATAATTCAATCTGTTGCCATAGGTTCTACTCAGATTTTCGTAGATTCTGTTAAAACACTATTTGACCCAGAAAATGAAAATGTTGATAAGAATTTTGTTGATAAAATTGAAATAATAGATAATTCGGAATTGGTAGTGGCAATAGCAACTGCTGTGGTTTCTATTGGAGGGACAATAGAGAAAATTGATATAATTAATGGTGGGAATGGATACTTAACAAATCCAAATATTTCTGTTCAAAATCCAATTGGAGTTGGAGAAAGTGGAAAATGTAGTCTTGAATCGTATATAACTTCTGGTATAGTAACTTCTATCAAAGTTTCTTCTCCTGGTTATGGATATACATTCACAAATCCACCTATACTTCTTATTGAACCCCCAAAAGTTTTAAGAGAATATGTTGAGAATGTTTCTTATTCGGGCGATTTTGGCATAATTAGTGGAATTGCAAAAACAAATGTTGTTGGATTAGCTTCAACTGCATTAATATTTGACTTGTATATTCCACAAGATTCTTATTTAAGAGATTTATTTGTCACAAATCCGATTATAAGCGAAAGTCAACTAAAAGAAGGTTATTATTTTAAAGTATCAGACTCTCCTGTTGGCAATGGCGTAACTTCATTAAGAACTGATGGATCTATAATTGGAATAGGTACAACTGGAATTGATAATATATATCAAGCAGTTTCAGTTTCTACCGGAACAACTGATGTTTATGGAGTTGGTACTGATACTGTCCTAAAAGTAATAGTCAGTATTTCAGATTACAATGGATTAAGTGGTATTGGTTATAGTTCTTATTATGGTAAATATAGTTGGGGTCTTATTGAAGATGTTAACGCTAAAAATTCATTTGTTGTCAATAATAACAATGGTGTTGTTGGATTAAATAGTACTCCTATTGTTAGAAGATATAATAGATTTAATTATAAAAATTATAATGATTTATAATACTAATAAATACAAAAAAGTCTATAAAGTCAATGTCTGCTATTATAACAGATCAGTTTAGAATATTAAGCGCAGAGAATTTCATAGCATCTGTTGCATCGACCACAAATTCATATTATTCATTCGTTGGATTAACTAATTCTACGGAATATGCTAATAATTGGGAGCAAACTCCACCTTCACCAATTGATTCATTTGATAACTATCATGATATATGGGATACCGTAATTGCATTGAAAAAAATAAATTTATCTGATGTAAGACAAATAGTTAGAAAAATAGAATGGAACTCGGGAACAACTTATGATATGTATAGACATGACATAAGTAGAAATAATTTATCCAAAGTTTCTAATAGAACAAGTTTATATGAATCAAATTTTTATGTAATGAATAGTGACTATAGGGTTTACATTTGCTTACATAATGGAACAGATCCCGAAAATCCAAACGGAAAACCTTCTCTTGACGAACCAACATTTACTGATTTAGAGCCAAAATCTGCAGGTCAAAGTGGCGATGGATATATTTGGAAATATCTTTATACTATCAAACCAAGTGATATTATAAAATTTGATACTATATATTATATTCCAACTCCACAAAATTGGAATACAAATGAAGAAAATAAATCAGTTAGAGAAAATGCAAATAGCGACTCTAGTGGGCAAATAAAAGTTGCAGTAATAAAAGATAGAGGAGCTGGTTTAGGCGAACCAGAAACATACACAAATGTTCCAATTTCAGGTGATGGTTCTGGTGCCGAAGCGACAATAGTTGTTGGAAATGATTCCACAGTAGAATCTATTACAATAACGAATGGTGGAAAAGGTTATACTTACGCAACAGTTAATTTAAATCTTGCAAAATTTTCAGGAAATTCTCTACCATCATTTGACGTAATTATACCCCCACCAGGAGGTCATGGAAAAAATATTTACAGAGAACTAGGAGCAAAAAGTATTCTGGTGTATTCTAGGATAGAAAATGATGATTTAAATCCAGATTTTATTACTGGCAATAAAATTGCCAGAATTGGAATTGTAAAAAATCCAACTTTTTTTGACAGTAGTAATTTATTAAATTACAGCAAAGCAAGTAATACTTATGCAATTAAATTGTCTGGAGATATAGAAACTGCTGTATTTAGCCCTAATTCCACAATTACTCAAACTATTGTTGGAGTTGGAACTGCTGTGGGTAGAGTTGTATCTTATGATAACAGGACTGGCGTTTTAAAATATTGGCAAGATAGAAGTATTGTTGGATTTGGTACGGGTAGTAGTGAATTGAGAAATACACCCGAGTTTGGGTACGATCTTATAAAATTTTCTTCTTATGGAGGGATAATTGAAGGAACATTTAGTAGTTTACCAATCGATACAAATTTCGTCGGTTTCGTCACCACTATAGATTCGAATATAAATAGTGGTACATATAATCTTGGACAAAATTTTAAAAATGGTTTGTCAAATCCAGAAGTTGAAAAATATTCCGGAGAAATGATTTATATTGACAATAGACCGTCTATTACAAGATCACAAAATCAAAAAGAAGATATTAAAGTTATTTTACAATTCTAAGTAAAGATTATGCCACAAGAAACAAATCTCAATATATCTCCATATTTTGATGATTTTTATGATAATGAAAGAGATTATCATAAGGTCTTATTCAAGCCTGGATATCCAATACAAGCAAGAGAATTAACGACCTTACAATCCACACTACAGTCACAAATAGAAAGATTTGGTAATCATATATTTAAAGAGGGATCTAATGTTTCTGGTGGACAAATATCTTATAATGACAAATTAGATTACGTAATTTTGGAAGATGAATATGCAGGCACAAATGTTGAATCATATTTAACTTTTCTTAATAAAAGCATAATTGTTGGAAGAACTAGTAGAGTAAGAGCAGAAATATTATTCTCAATGCCAAGAAAAATTTCCTATTTGGGAAATACAACATTATTTGTGAGATATTTAAGTCCCGGAAATGATGAATTTGAACGTGAGAAATTTTTGGATAGTGAAATATTGGAAGTAGAAAATAGTGCATCTGGGAATCCTGAAGGTGTAGTATTTGGAACTATTGGTTCTCAATTATTTTTATCTGCAGGAGAGGGATTTTGTACAACAAAATCTACAAATTCTACGGGTCTTGCTTCAGAAGTTACATTAGAATCTGGAGTATTTTTTATAAGAGGTCATTTTGTTAAAGTAGGATATTCAAAAGTTATTTTGGATCCATATGGAAATAAGGGAAACTTTAAAGTTGGTTTAAGAGTAAAAGAAAATATAATAAATTCAGATCAAGATTCAAATTTAAATGACAATTCCAGTGGATTTTCTAATTATACTGCTCCTGGAGCAGATAGATTTCAAGTTTATGCATTTTTGGATAAAAAAGATTTGAATGACAACGAATCTAATGATTTTATCACATTAATTGAAATAAGAAATGGTGTTCAGATTGCAACAAATGATCTTCCAAAATATAATGATATTTCGCAAGAATTTGCTAGAAGGACATTTGATGAATCGGGAAATTATTATATAAAGTCACCAACTGTTTCGGTAAAAGAAACTGCAAATGATTACAGAGGAAATAATGGACTATTTGATGAAGACTCTCTTACTTATAATGGCAATATTGCGGAAGAATCTCTAGGAACATATGTAATATCTCCACTCAAAGCATATGTTATGGGATATGAATTGTCAACTATTTCTGAGACATATTTAGATTTTAAAAAACCAAGAACATTAAATACACTGAAAAATCAAAGTGTAAATTATTACACTGGCCCAACATTTACTCTTAATAGAGTTACTGGCGCTCCAAAAGTAGGATTTTCAACTTACTATGTTAGTTTACACTTGGATAGAATAGGTTTGGATGAAAATTCTCCGGGAGGAAAGGAGATTGGATTAGCAAGAGTGTATGATTTTGCTTTAGAATCTGGATCATATAATACGACATCAAATTCTAAATCAAATGAGTGGGATATTTCTTTATATGACATCCAGACTTATACAGAAATAACTCTAAACGAACCAATAAACCTTAGTGTTCCCACACAAGTAAAGGGAAATTATAGTGGGGCAGTTGGATTTTTAAGATATAATGTAAATGATTCAAATACTATAACAGTATACAATATACGTGGAAAGTTTGCAATCGGAGAAACATTCAGTTTTGATGGTATTGAAAGTAGTAGAATTTCAACATCAATAAATTCTTATGGAATTGAGCAAGTAAAATCTATTTACGGTTCAGTTGGTGCCGCACAAACATTTACTGGCGATATTAAACAATCAACATTGTTTGATGCTGGTTTTGTGAATATATCCGCAGAAGATATTGGAGTAGGAATTAGCACCGTAACATCGACCGATTTTATTTTTTCCAATTCAGTAAAACCCGATATGATTGTATCGTATACAAATCCGGGAAATACTGTTCCAACATACTCAAAAATAGATTCTATAGTAAATTCAAATACTATTAAGATTTCGGCAATTACTAGTGTTGATGGAATATGTGATGGGGATTTGCCAAACACAAATATTACGCCATCGAACTTCAAAATTTTACAAACAAAATATCAAAATTCAGAAGATAATACACTTTATACAAAATTACCAAAGTCAAACATATCTTCGGTAGATTTAACTAATTCAAATATTATAATAAGAAAAGAATTTGAGGTAACAATAACTTCCGGATCACTTTCCATCAATTCTAGCAAAAACGAATCTTTTCTGCCATTTGATGAGGAAAGATATTGTCTAGTTACTCAAAATGGCATCACTGAGCAATTAACTCTTGATAAGGTTACTCTAACAAATAACTCGTCCACATTAACTATAAATGGTCTTGACAATGATGGACCGGCAAGATTAATTGCAACATTAAGAAAAGTTCAAGTTACTCCAAAAGTAAAAAATATAAGTAAAGTAAATTCATTAATAGTAGATAAATCAATATATGAGTATTCTGGAACAGGAGAATCTACTATAGATGATGGGTTAATATATGGCAATTACCCATATGGAACTAGAGTTCAGGATAATGATATTTGTTTGAATGTTGCCAATGTAACAAAAATTTTGGGAATATATGAGTCCAATGATTCTTTAGACCCAAGTATTCCTAGTACAGTACTGTCTTTTATAAGTGGCGAATCTTCAAATACCAATGATCTTTTAATTGGAGAAGAATTTGTTGGATCAAATAGCAATTTTAGAGGCATTTTAGTTGAAAAATCAAGTGTATCGGAAATTAATTATGTGCAACTTTCTTCAAACTCATTAGAAATTGGAGAAACTGTGACGTTTTTGGAATCTAAAATTACTGCAATAATATCATCAACAGATTCTGGTGATAAAAATATCACTAATGATTATAATTTTTTCAATCAGCAAAAAGATACTATAGTAGATTACTCAAGAATAACTAGAAAAAATACAAGCAAAGAACCAAAAAGAAAACTTAGAATTATATTTGAGTGTTCTAACATTTCCGATTCCGGAGATATTGTAGTAGCAAATTCTTATGATCAATTTGATTATTGCAAAATACCACAAATAAGCGGAATAAGAAATACTGATATTATTGATATAAGACCTATTGTATCAACATATGTTCCATCAGAAAATATTCCATCACCTTTTGAATTTTTGGGCAGGAACATAAGCGAAAATAAAAATTCATCCAATTATATCTTAGCATCCGATGAATCTTTTGTAATCGATTATTCTTATTACTTACCCAGAATAGATAAAATTCATTTATCTAAAGATGGAACATTTCAACTAACTTCAGGGAAACCTTCTGATAATCCACAAGAACCAGCATCAATTGAAAATTGTATAGAAATAGCTTCAATATATTTACCTGCATATCTGTGTAACATAAAGGATGCCAATATTAAACTCAAGCAATATAAAAGATATAGAATGTCCGATATTAAAATTCTTGAGGATAGGATCAAAAATCTAGAATATTATACCTCACTTTCAGTATTAGAATCCGGTACTTCCAGTTTGGAAATTGTAGATGATAGTGGTTTAAATAGATTTAAGAGTGGTTTTTTTGTTGATGATTTTTATTCAAAATCATCACAGAAAAAATCTGTATTTTTAAAGAATAGTATAGATATTACAAACTCTGAACTTAGACCTTCCCATTATTCAACTGAAATTGATTTGTTACTTGGATTAAATATCAGTCCGTCAGAAGATAAAAGATTTGCAGAAAATTTAATTGGATCTAACATTAAAAGATCAGGACAAATTCTTACTTTGGATTTTGAAGAAGTAGCAGAAATAATACAACCATATTCAAGTGAAGTTGCAAATGTTTCTGCATACTCCTCAGGATACTATTCAGGGTCAATTGAATTATTCCCATCATCAGACATTTGGGTAGATCAAGTAAGGTTGGAAACAAAAACATATGAAGCGGAAGGAAATTATCAAAGGTTGAGTGAAGATGATGATTTTGATGAACAGAGTGGATTTGCTCCGTCAGTTTGGAACTCTTGGGAAACAGCATGGACTGGAGAAAGCATTAATAAGACTTCAGAAGAAGTGACTCAAGGTTACACAGTTATTAGAAATGATTACGAGTCAATAACAAAAACAGGCACTTCAACTAGAACTGGAACAAGAAAAATATTAAAAGAGCAACTGGATAATATATCATTTGGAGATCAGGTTTTAAATTCCACAATTGTTCCATATTTAAGATCAAGAAATATAGAATTTACTGGAAAAAGATTTAAACCTTTTACGAAAATGTATGGATTTATTGATGGAGTTAATATTAATTCATACATATCACCAAAATTATTAAGAATTAGAATGCTGAGTGAAGGAGGAGTATTTGAAGTTGGAGAGACTGTAACTGGTTATTCAACAAATACATCAGATATAATATCATCTAATGCTTCAAGTTCTTCAACTTTCTTAGATGAAAATGGATTATGTTGCACATTTAGAGTTGCAAAATCAAATCATAAGTTTGGAGAATATAATAATCCAATAGAAATATATTCAAGAAATCCATACAATAGAAACGAATTAATTCCAGAAACATATACTTCAACATCATCTATATTAAATATAGATACTTATTCATTATCAAATAAAGTTGAAGGAACCTATATTGGAAACCCTACAGTAGGAACAATTTTAAGAGGAGAAAATAGTGGAGCAACGGCAATTGTAGAGTCGGTAGATTTGTATACCGATGAAATTGGAGATATAATAGGAACTATTTGGATACCAAATCCAAATATAGATACTAATCCAAAATTTGAAACCGGCACAAAAGTATTCAGATTAACATCAAATGAAGTTAACAGTTTTATTGATGGGTCATTTTCCAGTTCTGCTGAGCAAAACTTTTATGCGGAAGGAAAAATCAATACAGTTCAAGAAAATATAATTTCATTAAGAAATGCAAAAATTGATACCGAAAATTTAGTTGAAACTAAAGAATCTGAAGAAGTTGGACCTAATAATCTAGTTAACAGCACAGTTATAGGATATATTCAAGCACCAGCACCTTCATATTCTCCACCTGCACCTTCATATTCTCCGCCTGCCATCGCCGCAGCAGCTGCCGTTGTTGTACAACCGCAACCGCAACCGCAACCGCAGCCGGCTGCAACATACCCACCAACAGTCATTAATAAAGGGGGCCCTCCCATGGGACAACCGGCTGCAGATAGACTCAATAATATATTAGTAACGGCAGGATTACCAGCACGAGCTACTAAAGGCATGAGTAATGAAAAAGCTAGAAATTTATTGCGAAGAGCAAATGCTACCAATCCTGAATTTTTTGCTAATGTTTCTTTTAGATAAAATGTTTTATTTCATAACCATAAATATTTAATAAAGTATAAAAAATGAAAATATTAAATCCCTTAGCACAATCATTTTATGTTGAGCACAGTAATGGGATGTTTGCAACATCCATAGATCTTTATTTTTACGCTAAGGATGATAATCTTCCTGTTACGGTTCAATTAAGACCAATGAAATTGGGTGCACCTACTAGAGTAGTTTATCCATTCAGTGAAGTTGTAATTCCTTCCAGTAAGATTAATATTTCCGAAACTGGTTCTGTTCCAACAAGGGTTACATTTCCATCACCAGTTTACTTGGAGGGAAATAAATTTCATTCTATTGTAATATCATCAAATTCCGAAAGTTATTTAGTGTGGATTTCTGAATTAGGAAATATTGATACTTCATCTCAAAATGAATCAGAGAACTCTGGAAATATTGTTATTGAAAAACAACCACTAAATGGTGGATTATTTAAGTCGCAAAATTCTAATACATGGACGGAAGAACCATATCAAGATTTAAAATTTATTTTATATCGAGCAAACTTTGTTTCTCCTGAAGGAGATGTAAATTTTTATAATCCACCATTAAGTACAGGAAATTCTCAGATTTCGGTTTTACAACCAAATTCGATAGAAATGAATTCAAAAAAAGTCAAGATGAAACTTGATAAGATTATTACAGATTCTAATATCAAACTGGGAAATACTATACTACAAAATAATTCAAATGCTTCTGGAAATTATGTTGGATTTGCCGGGTCAGCTTCAGGACCTTTAAATATAATAAACTCAGGTATTGGATATATACCAACTTCAGGTATACAGACACATACCGGAGTAAATTTAGTATCCTTATCGGGGAGTGGTGCAAATGCTGTAGCAAATATAACAATAGAAAATGGTGTTGCAATTGCCGCAACGATAACTTCTGGTGGAAGTGGATATTCTATTGGAGACACACTTTCAATTGAAAGTTTGTCTGGTTCCACTGTTGGTAGAAATTTAATCCTTTCACTATCAGAAATTGGAGGAATAAACCAAATAATAGTTGATGATATTCAAGGGGACTTTAAAGTTGGATCTGGATATAGTTTAACGTATAAAGATAATCTCAATAATATTGTTGAGTTGAATCAATCTGATGGTGGAAATGTACTAATAGAAAATGATGGAATAATAGATATAAACGATGGTGTTCATGTAAGAATAAATCATAAAAATCACGGAATGCACTCTAAAACTGATAGAGTAGTTATATCAAATGTAAGTAGTGATATTAAACCAACAAAACTTTCAGCAGATTTTAGTAAAAATACGAATTCAGATATATTAGTATATTCTACCAAAAATTTTGAAACGTTTGAGAATCAACCTGTTTCTAACACAAATCCAGGATATATAAAAATTAATGGAGAAATAATTGCATATGAAGGAGTCACATCAACATCTTTGAGCGGAATTACTAGAGAGATAGATTCAACGAAAATACAAAATCATTACCAAAATGATATAGTTCAGAAATATGAAATTAATGGCATTTCTTTAAGGAGATTGAATAAAAGTCATTCTCTTCAAGATTCTACTATACAGGATTCTATTGGATTAGATTATTATAATTTAAAAATACAAATGGATAGTGATGGAAAGACAGATCCACTTCCATATGGACAGACAGATAGAACTATTGATACAACATACCCAAAACTTTATATAAAAGAATCAAAATCAACTGGTGGTGGATATATTAGCGCATCACAAAATATACAATACAGTGTTATGAGGCCGGTTATTCAAACTACTACTGTTGCAGGAACAAATATTTCATCAACAATTAGGACAGTTTCTGGAAAAAGTATAGATGGTAATGAAGTTTCGTTTGAAGACCAAGGATTTGAACAAATAAACTTAAACTCTAATAATTACTTTACCTCACCAAGAGCAATATTTTCTCCAATAAACGAATCAATAGGATTATCAGAAATTGAAGGAAATAAATCTTTAAATTTAAATATTAGATTTTCCAGTGCAGATAATTATGTATCGCCAGTTTTAGATTTAGATCGTGTCGGAGTAATTCTCACATCAAATAGAGTAAATAGTAAAATTTTAGATTATAGTAAGGATAATAGAGTTTCATCTCTGACGGAAGATCCTTCGGCATTTACTTATGCATCTAACACGATTGAACTAAGCATCCCAGCAAATTCATTAAAATTATTATGCACTGCTTATGTAAATACTTTTAGTGATTTAAGAGCATTTTATTCTATCCAAAAAAATCCATATGAGGATCCAAGTTACTTCCCATTCCCCGGATTTAATAATATAAATGATTATGGACAAGTTATAGATGAATCAAAATCAGATGGAACATCTGATAGAAGAGTACCAAAAGTTGATATTCTTTCTAATGGAAGTGAACAAGATATTTTTAAAGAATATGAATTTACGGCAAATAATATAGAATCATTTAGATATTTTACAATAAAATTGATAGGAACTTCCACAAATCAAGCATTTCCACCTAGGATTAAAGATCTGAGAGTAATTGCTTTAGGAGGCGATAGTCAATGAGTCATTTAATTCCAGTCGATGGAGAAAAAAATTTTTACAGAGATCCATTAACAAATGCAATTATTAATACAAATAAAGATGAATATGAGTTGTATCTAAAAAAAAGAAATTCTATAAAAAATGAAAGAAAGAAAATAGAACAAATTAAAAATGAAATGAAAAGTGTAAAAAGTGAGTTAAATGAGATTAAAACTTTATTGAAGGAGATATTGGAAAAATGAATCCAGACGATATTCAGTTAGAAAATTTAAGTAAGAGTTTTGAATATTTTAAATATTGTGCAGAAATTGACGAAATTCAAGATATAGAAAAACTAAGAGAAATTGCCAAGTGTTATTTTAAATTATATCTAAAGCAACAAGAAGTTATTTTGGATTTTCCAACTAAAGGTTTAGAATAAATACTCAAAGAGGTATAACAAAAAATGGCGCAACCTTCTTCTAGACAAGAGTTAATTGACTATTGTAAGAGAAAACTGGGAGCGCCAGTTTTGGAAATTAATGTTGCAGATGAGCAAATTGATGACTTAGTTGATGATGCTATACAATTTTTTCAAGAAAGACATTTTGATGGTGTTGGTCAGGTATATCTTAAGTACCAAATAACTCAAGATGATATTGATAGAGGAAAAGCACCTGCTGGATCTAATCCTTCCGCAGGAATAGCACAAACATCAGCAACTGCAAATATTGTTGGAACTGCTACAACTTTTACATACAAAGAGAATAGTAATTTTTTACAGGTTCCTCCATCAATTATCGGAATTCAAAAAATATATCACTTTGATGGAACTAACACTACAACAAATAATATGTTCAGTGTTAAGTATCAGTTATTCTTAAATGATATTTACTATTGGGGTTCTACTGAGATATTGACTTATGCAATGGTAAAGACATACCTAGAAGATATTGATTTCTTATTGACGACTCAAAAACAAATAAGATTCAACCAAAGAATGGATAGGCTATATTTGGATATTGATTGGGGAAGTGTTTCTGTGGGAGATTATTTAATTATTGATTGCTATAGAGCTTTAAATCCAAATGATTTTCCTAGAGTTTGGAATGATTCTTTTCTTAAGTCTTACTTAACATCACTAATAAAAAGGCAATGGGGGCAAAATTTAATAAAATTCCAGGGAGTAAAACTTCCAGGTGGAGTAGAACTTAATGGAAGGCAAATGTATGATGACGCACAAAAAGATCTTGATATGATAATGGAGAGAATGTCAAATACATATGAATTGCCTCCGCTGGATATGATAGGATAAAGAATATGCTAAATCCATTTTTTCAGCAAGGATCTAAAAGTGAACAAGGTCTTATTCAAGATCTTATAAATGAACAACTAAAAATATATGGTGTAGAAGTATATTATTTGCCAAGAAAATATATTACAGAGAAAACCATAATAAGTGAGGTAATAGAATCAAAATTCGAAAGTGCATTTCCAATTGAGGCTTATGTTGATACTTATGATGGGTATAATGGTCTTGGAACTCTAATGTCAAAATTTGGCATCCAAGAAATGGATGATCTAACAATTACAATATCTAAAGAAAGATTTGAAAATTATATTACACCGTTAATAAAAAATATAAGTGATATTGGATTATCAACAAGACCAAGAGAAGGTGATTTAATTTATTTTCCTTTGGGTGATAGATTGTTCGAAATTAAATACGTTGAACATGAAAAACCATTCTACCAACTGCAAAAAAATTATGTTTATCAGTTAAGTTGCGAACTCTTTAGGTATGAAGACGAAATAATTGATACTGACATAGTAGATATCGATGACAATATTAAAAGTGAAGGATATATTCAAACATATAAATTGGTGTCAATTGGAAAAACTGCTGCAGCTTTTTCCACTATAGGAAATGGTTCAGTATCTTATATAACAGTTACTAACAGCGGATCAAAGTATACAAGTTTACCAGACGTTACAATATCACAATCTCCATTAGATGGAGGAACGGCAATCGGTATTGCAACATTAATTTCTGGACTTGTTGATTATTGTGATCCAATAGAATCTAACTATAGGATTCAAGGCGTCGAACTGGAAAATGGTGGTTATGGTTATGATTCTCCTCCAATGATTAATTTTGTTGGTGGAGATGGAACAAATGCAGAGGCTATTGCCACAATTGGAGATGGTGTTGTTAATTCTATTGAATTGTCTGATGGAGGATCTGGATATGACATTCCACCAACAATATCAATAATAGACACAAATATTAGCAATTTTAATTACACATCAGATAGATCAAATATAACCTCAGATAACACAAATATAACATCAGACGTAGACAGTGTTCCTATTATAAGAGAGGCACAAGCAAGAGCAATTGTAGAAAATCAGACAATAACATCTATAAGAATAATTGATGGAGGAGAAGGTTACGTATATCCACCAATTATACAAATTTCTGCTCCAAATTTAGTAGGAATTGGAACATTTATATTGAACGAAGTAGTAACTGGATTAGAAAGTAACAGTACCGCAAGAGTGTCCGATTGGAACGCAGAAACTTTTGAATTAAAACTCAAAAATTTTGCAGGAGAGTTTATTGTTGGCGAGCAAATAACTGGATCAGAGTCACAGTCTGTTTATAAGATACTATCAATAAATACTAACAATATAGATGATTCTTATGCACAAAATGAGGATATACAAATAGAATCATCATCTATATTGGATTTTACTGAAAATAATCCATTTGGAATTCCATAAAACATTTAAGAGTTATGTTTCAATATTTTTATCACGAAATTTTAAGAAAAACTGTTGTATCTTTTGGTACTCTTTTTAATAATATTACAATAAAGCATAAGAATAATTCTGGCGATATTGTGAGTGAACTAAAAGTTCCACTTTCATACGGACCTACTCAAAAATTTTTGGCTAGATTAGAACAATCTCCAGATTTGAATAAGCCAACTCAAATGTCACTTCCCAGAATGTCATTTGAATTTATTGGACTTAATTATGATTCACAAAGAAAAGTCACTACTACACAAACTTTTATATCGTCTAGCGATTCAAAAGAAAAAAAAGCATATATGCCGGTTCCATATAATATGGAATTTGAACTTAGTATAATGTCAAAACTAAACGATGATATGCTTCAGATAGTAGAACAAATATTACCTTACTTTCAACCTTCATACAATTTATCAATAAATTTGATTGAAGAAATTAAAGAGAAACGTGATGTGCCAATTGTGCTTAATAGTATTTCGATGAATGACGATTATGAAGGAGATTTTAGTACTAGAAGAGCATTAATATATACCTTAAGATTTACAGCAAAAATATACTTATTCGGACCTGTTTCTTCTGCCTCTGAAGATATTATCAAAAAAGTTTCTATTGGTTATCTTGCAGGATCTTCGGACTCAAATACAAAAATTGGCGAGAGAGATTTGCGTTATTCGGTGGAACCAACAGCAGCAAAAAATTATACTGGTATAAGTGTAACCAAGTTAACTTATGATATAGAAATTGATGATATAAGTATTGACGTTGATGATCCAGAATTAATTCCAGAAAATTCATATATCTATATTGACGAAGAGACATTATATGTCAGGTCTAAGTCAGAAAATAAATTATTAGTTACTAGAGGAGCATATGAAACTAGAAAATCTAAACATGTCTCTGGTTCTTTGGTCAAAAAAATAACAGAAGATGACAATAAATTAATAGAAATTGGAGATGATTTTGGATTTGATGGAGGATTTTCATGAAGATGTCCAAAAAATACAATAAGTTGAATGAAGAATTTAATGTCTCAGATGATATTATAAATGCAGAAATAGTTGAAGATGATTCAAATTTAGTGGTTGATGAAAACAATCAAAAATCAACATCAATGAAAGATATTGAAAAGGACTATGAATATACTAGAGGTAATCTATATTCACTAATAGAAAAGGGTCAAGAAGCTATTAATGGAATTCTTGAACTTGCGCAAGAAAGTGAGATGCCTAGAGCATATGAGGTTGCTGGTCAACTTATAAAAAATGTTGCAGATGCGACAGATAAATTAATGGATTTGCAAAAGAAGTTAAAAGAAGTAGAAGAAGAAAAGACACCAAAAGGTCCAACAAATGTTACAAATGCGCTATTTGTTGGGTCAACGGCAGAACTAGCAAAACTTCTAAAAAAGCAGTCTAATGAAGAAAACGTTTAAACAATTTAGAGAAGATTGGAGTAATAAATATAAAAAGAGTATTGATTGCTCAAATCCAAAAGGTTTTTCTCAACGTGCTCATTGTGCAGCGAGAAAAAAGAGAGCAAAAGGCGAAGAAACTAAATCAAAACCAGTTGAATGAAGAACCAAAAATTCTCACATAAAACACCACACCTAAAAGGTAAGCAGCATCAGTTAGATCCAAATTTGGATTTAAAACAGTCTGTTCATCATGCAACTGTTCAGTATGTTGACTGGGACAATGATGGTGATGTCGATGAATACGATAAGAAACCCAAATTAGTTCCTGATGAAAATCCAAATGCAAACTTTGCGACTACATCTAAAAAATTAATCGCAAAACAAAAGGGAGAATTGAAGCATACTAAGAGAGGTATAGCTTATGAAGACTTGAGAAATTGGTTTTCAAAATCACATCCAGAAGGAAATTGGAAAAGATATAATACAAAAGGAGAAGCAATTGGTCAATGTGCTCGTGAACCTGGAGAACCAAAACCAAAGTGCTTATCCAATGAAAAAGCAGCAAAAATGTCCAAAGATGAAATTGCTGCTGCTGTAAAGAGAAAGAGAGAAAAAGATCCAGTAGCAGATCGTTCAGGAAAAGGAGGAAAACCAAAAATGGTATCTAATAAAATTGAAGAGCAGTCTGGAGAAGAAAGATATTGTCCTATGTGCAAAAAAAGAGAGCGCAGAATGGATTGCTCTTATGGACCTGCTATGTGGGACGCTGTGACTATTGGTGGAGTTTCAGAATCGAAGAAATCAGAACCAGATCATGAACACTCAATGGCAAGATCTGAACTCTCTACTATTGAACGAGCAGTAAAACGTCTCAAATCTAAAATGAAAGGTGAAGGTAATATTGAAGCATGGGTACAATCAAAAATTACAAAAGCAGCAGATTATATTGATTCGGCAGCAGATTACTTAGATAGTGGTGAACATAATGTTCAAGGATCAATGGATGAAGCAAAAGGTCCTTGCTGGACTGGATATAAGCAAGAAGGTTTGAAGAAAAAAGGTAATAGAATGGTTCCAAATTGTGTTCCAGAAGAAGTAGATTTGGAAGAAGAAAACAAACCAACAAATCCAAAACTTTGGGCAAAGTGGAAAGCAAAGGCAAAAGCAAAGTTTGATGTTTACCCTTCTGCTTATGCTAATGGTTGGGCTGCAAAAGGTTACAAGTCAGAAGGTGGTGGTTGGAAGTCAGTTTCAGAAGAAACTATTGAAGATGCAAATGGAAATAAATTTGCAGAAGTCATTGATATTATCAAAGTAGAACCACTAGTTTCTGAAGAGAGTGATAAGGTTTGTGAGGTATGTGGAAAGTCTCCATGCGAATGTTCTCCAAAGAGACCAATGGGAGGTAGTTCCGCGAAACCCGGACCAGATAAAAATTATGTAAAACCAATGTCAGAAGCAGTTCGTATTCCTGCAAAAACTGGAAACATTATTCTAGTTACTTTGAATTGGAGAGGAAAACTATATATGATTAAGTTGTTCTTTCCACAAACATCAAAACCAAATAGACAAGAAATTCAATCTCAAATTGAGAAGGTTTATCCAGGTTCTAGAGTTCAGTCATATTATGTTTCTGATATCAAACCAGGTGAGCAGTTTCTTCAAGTGGAGGATTGGCAGTCAGTAAATCGTAAAGATAAGACTGATGGTTTAAGTCAGAAAGCGGTTGATGCATATCGCCGCGAAAATCCAGGTTCTAAACTACAAACTGCAGTTACTGAAAAGAATCCAAAAGGAAAAAGAGCAGAGCGTCGTAAATCATTCTGTCGTCGTATGAAAGGGATGAAGAAAAGATTAACCTCTGCAGAAACTGCAAGAGATCCAGATTCAAAAATTAACAAAGCCCTTCGTCGTTGGAACTGTAACTAAAATGAAAAGTTTTAAGCAATTTCTATCAGAGTCAGTAAATATCTCTGGAGATTTCAACGGAAATCTTTATATCAATAGTTCAGAACCAGAAGTTACTAAAGAATCTTTTATTGCTGATGTTGTTTGGGAAGGAAAAATATACAGAATGGAAATAGAAGGTGCAATGATGAATAAAAATGAACTTGCGGAGCATCTTCAAGGAGAATATCCTGGAGCGATTGTTCATAACATCTATCCAGCATCTCAACAAACATCAAAAATTAAAAACGTACAGAGATATCAACCAGAAAGATTAACTTGGGGTGAATAATTAATGGCTCAGTGGAATATAACTACACAAGATTACCTGAATCAAGAGAGAAGTCTTTTTGAAGTTTTTGGTGCTGCAACTAGAGATGGAAAAATTGTTGATAATCTCAATAGATTTCCAGTAAGTGTAAATCCAGATGCTTTTGGTAGAACTAGAACATCAGAACCACTTACTCTATTTGACTCATCTCACAGATATAGAGATAATAATCTTTGGGAAGAATCACTTGTAGGAACTGGAGCTACGGTTGGATTTTCAACTACCGAAGGTTTAGTCAACATTGGTATTGGAACTACTTCTGGTTGCTCTGTAATTAGAGAGACTACAAAGACATTCTCATATCAACCAGGAAAATCTTTACTTATTTTAAATACTTTTGTTCCTGCCACACCAAAAGAAAATCTAAGACAGAGAATTGGATATTTTGGTGCTGATAATGGAATGTATTTTGAGATTAATGGAACAACACCTTATTTTGTAGAGAGAAGTTTATCTACTGGAACACAAACAGAAATAGCACAAGACGACTGGAATATTGATAAGTTAGATGGAACTGGTGTTTCTGGTATTACCTTAGATATTACCAAAGCACAAATTCTTTGGATGGATATTGAGTGGTTAGGTCTTGGTACAGTCAGAATGGGATTTGTGATTGATGGTAAGTTTGTTCATTGCCACTCATTCCATCACGCAAACTTAATTCAATCAACTTATATCACAACAGCATCACTTCCTTTAAGATATGAAATTGCCAACACTGGAATTACTACAAGCAGCAGCACTCTCAAACAAGTTTGCTCTTCTGTAATTTCAGAAGGTGGTTATGAATTGCGTGGATTGCAACAGGCAGTAAATACTCCAATTACAGCACCAGTAGATTTACCTTCTCCTGCGGGAACTTATTATCCAGTTCTTTCTATTCGTCTCAAATCTTCTCCAAATAGATTAGATGCGATTGTAATTTTGACTGCACTATCACTATTGGGAACTGGAAATGGTCCTTTTTATAATTGGCAAGTGAGAGCATCAACAACAACTGGTGGTACTAATTGGGTAAGTGCTGGTGCCGATAGTGCGGTGGAATATAAGATTGGTGGAGGAACTGTAAGTGGTGGAAGAATTCTGGCATCTGGTTTCTTCGCATCAAATAATCAATCTTCTGCATCAGTGGATATTCTGAAAGAAGCACTATTTAAGTTTCAGTTAGAAAGAAATGGATTGACTGGAACACCTTATGAATTAACACTGGTATGTGCATCTAATACTGCTGGTGCAGATGTTTATGCTGCAATGGACTGGGAAGAAATTAGTAGGTAATTCATTATGTCTGATGTTTATTTGGGAAATCCTTTATTAAAAAAGGCTAATACTCCTATTGAGTTCACACAAGAACAGATTGAAGAGTTTATTAAATGTCAGGATGATCCTGTGTACTTTGCAAACAATTATGTAAAGATTGTTACTCTAGATCACGGACTACAGACTTTCAAACCATATCATTTTCAAGAAAAGTTAATTAACAATTTCCACAAACACAGATTTAATATCTGTAAGATGCCTAGACAGACAGGAAAATCAACCACTGTAGTATCTTTCCTTCTCCATTATGCAGTATTCAATGATAATGTAAATATAGGTATTCTGGCAAACAAAGCAGCAACTGCTAGAGAACTATTAGACAGATTGCAGACAGCATATGAAAATCTACCAAAGTGGATGCAACAGGGTATCATCTCTTGGAACAAAGGTTCTCTTGAACTTGAGAACGGAAGTAAGATCTTGGCTGCTTCTACTTCTGCTTCTGCGGTTCGTGGTATGTCATTCAACATATTATTTTTGGACGAATTTGCTTTCGTTCCAAATCACATTGCAGATTCATTCTTTGCTTCAGTATATCCAACAATTACTTCAGGCAAAAACACAAAAGTAATTATCGTATCTACTCCTCATGGTATGAATCACTTCTACCGCATGTGGCACGATGCGGAGAAAGGAAAGAACGAATATGTATTCACTGATGTTCATTGGAGTGAAGTTCCTGGTAGAGATGAGGTGTGGAAACAACAGACAATTGCAAACACTTCAGAACAACAGTTTAAAGTTGAATTTGAGTGTGAGTTTTTGGGATCTGTTGATACACTGATTGCGCCATCTAAACTCAGAAACCTTGTCTATGATCATCCTAAGACACGTAGCGCAGGTTTGGATGTATATATGGAACCTATAGAGAATCATGACTATCTAGTTACTGTGGACGTTGCTAGAGGTGTTGGAAACGATTATTCTGCTTTCACCGTTGTTGATATCACTGAGTTTCCGCATAAGGTAGTTGCAAAGTATAGAAATAATGAAATTAAACCAATGCTTTTTCCAAGTATTATTGATGAAGTTGGAAGAAGTTATAATGATGCATACATTTTATGTGAAGTAAATGATGTTGGTGATCAAGTAGCAAGTATTCTTCAATATGATTTAGAATATAAAAATTTATTAATGTGCTCAATGAGAGGTCGTGCTGGTCAGATTGTTGGACAAGGTTTTTCTGGAAAGAAAACTCAGTTGGGTGTTAAGATGTCCAAAACAGTTAAAAAGGTTGGATGTCTTAATCTAAAAACTATGATTGAGGAAGATAAATTATACCTCAATGATTATGAAATTATTTCAGAGTTGACTACTTTTATTCAAAAGCACAACTCATTTGAAGCAGAAGAAGGATGTAATGATGACTTAGCAATGTGTCTTGTGATTTATGCTTGGTTGGTTGCACAAGACTATTTTAAAGAACTGACTGATCAAGATGTCAGAAAGAGATTATACGAAGAGCAAAGGAATCAGATAGAACAAGATATGGCACCTTTTGGATTTGTATCAGATGGTCTTGATACAAATAGTTTTGTAGATTCTAGTGGAGATCGTTGGTTTACTGATGAATATGGTGATAGATCTTATATGTGGGAGTATATGTAATGGATTTGGATGGACAAATAAGATTAGGTCATTTACTTTTAAATGATAGAAAATGTAGATCTTGTGGAGAGATAAAAAACTTAATAGATGGATTTTATAGAACTAGAAAAAATAGAGGTCCTGTTCCATCTTCATATGCATATGAGTGTAAAGAATGTACAATAAAGAGGGTTATTACAAGTAGAATGTTGCCTAAAGTCTTAGATAAGTGGGAATATCCTGATTGGTAAATGTTCATGCACAGTTTCACTCTTCGAAAAGTATTTTTTTAATAAATATTTTTTAGATAAACTGAGATTCAACGGAGAAAAACATGGCGACTCCTCAATTATCTCCAGGCGTACTCGTCAGAGAAGTTGATCTAACAGTAGGAAGAGCTGAAAATGTTATCGATAACATTGGTGCTATTGCTGGACCATTCTCAATCGGGCCTGTAGAAGAACCTATTAATATCACAACGGAGCAAGAGTTAATTAATACCTTCGGCAAACCACTTTCTACTGATTCTCAGTATGAGTATTGGATGAGTGCATCATCTTTTCTATCATATGGTGGAATTCTTAAGGTAGTAAGAGTTGATGATGACAATTTAAAGAATGCTAGAGTTGGTTATAATACTACTGCAACTGTAGACATCAAAAATTTTGATGATTACAATAATCAAGAGACTGGAAGTTACCACTTTGCCGCAAAGACACCGGGAACTTGGGCAAATGGTCTTAAAGTTTGTGTAATTGATGATAAAGCAGATCAAATTATTGGTATTAATACTGATGACTTGGGTGCTGCTGGAGCTCAAGTTGGATATGGAGTTACTGTATCTCTTTCTGAAGTTACCGTTGCAGGTGTTGGAACAACTTCAGTGTTTAGTGGATACTTAAAGGGAATTATTACTGGAGTAACGACAAGTACTGCAGGCAATTCCACTTTTGATGTAAAAATTGTATCCAGAGTATCTAATACCGGCACGGAAACTCAAATAGATTATGCAAAAGGTTCTGATCTTACTTCTATATCTGTAGAGTCACCTTTAACTTTCATAAACAACTCTGGAGTTTCAACTGGAACTGGATCATATACAGCGGTTACATCTGTTGATTGGTACGATCAACAAATTCTTGGCCTAACAAACTCCACACTATTCTGGAGATCTATTGCACCAAAACCAGTAACTAATCAGTATGCAGCATCGAGAAATGCTAAAAATGATGCATTGAACATTGTAGTTATTGACGACACAGGAGCATTAACTGGAGTACAGGGAAATATTCTTGAGAAGCATATTTCAGTTTCTAAAGCAACTGATTCTGTTTCTGGAGTAAATTCGCCACAGAAAACTTGGTATAGAAACTATCTTGCAAACTTCTCAAATTATGTTTATTCCGGAACAAATTACTATACATCAACCGATTCACTGAATAATATTGTTCCTGTTGCAACTGGATTTACGACATACTCCGGTGTTCCTTCTGCATCCTTCACACCTCTCGGTGCTGCAAGTGGTGGATGGAATCAAGAGGCACAGGGAACTGTATTTAATGCAATAGGAAATGTAACTTTTGAACTTGCTGCAGGTGCCGATTACTCAGGAAATGGTGCAAAAGCAACTCTTGGTGCATTAAACACTGCATATGATCTATTTTCAAATTCAGATGAAATTGAAGTTGACTATTTGATTTGTGGTCCTGGATTGGAATCAAAAGAAGATTCACAAGCAAAGGCAAACAAATTAATCGCAATTGCAGAAAATAGAAAAGATTGTGTTGCAGTTATTTCTCCATATAGAGGTGCTGTTGTTAATGTAACAAGCACTGCTACACAAACAAATAACATAATTGAGTTTTTTGGTTCCGGCGAGGGTGTTGTGAGTTCTTCTTCATATGCAATATTTGATAGTGGATATAAGTATACTTATGATAAATTTAATAATTTATTCCGCTACATTCCTTGCAATGCAGACATTGCTGGATTGATGGCCAGAACTAATGTAACTGCTTATCCTTGGTTTTCTCCTGCTGGCCAGCAGAGAGGCGTTCTGAATAATGCAATTAAACTGGCATACAATCCAAATAGAGCTCAAAGAGATCTTCTCTATGGTGCAAGAGTGAATTCGGTAATCAATCAACCCGGAACAGGAATTCTACTCTTTGGTGATAAGACTGCACTTTCATACGCATCTGCATTCGATAGAATTAACGTTCGTCGTCTGTTCTTGACTGTTGAGCAAGCACTTCAAAGAGCTGCTCAAGCACAACTTTTCGAATTGAACAACCAAACTACAAGAGCTAACTTCGTTAATATTGTTGAACCATATCTAAGAGATATTCAAGCAAAAAATGGAGTCTATGACTTTTTGGTTATTTGCGATCAAACAAATAACACTCCAGATGTAATTGATAACAATGAGTTTAGGGCAGACATTTTCCTAAAACCAACAAGATCAATTAACTATATCACACTTACATTTGTTGCTACTAGAACTGGTGTTTCCTTCGAGGAAGTAGCAGGTAGAGTTTGATTATTAGATAATTAATCACAAACGGAGGTTTAAAAAATGTCTACACTCAGAACAATCACCGGATTTAAAGAAAGACTTGCTGGCGGTGGAGCAAGACC
>Ga0213866_10000297_pt1 | contig 41317 bp, 41 predicted proteins | sample PICome_11_FD_160079 | JGI IMG/M metagenome (GOLD analysis project Ga0213866, IMG submission 160079) | Coastal seawater microbial communities near Pivers Island, North Carolina, United States - PICO284 | ecosystem: Environmental > Aquatic > Marine > Coastal | place: USA: North Carolina...
ATATAATTATATAATATGGAAAAGGAGTTTTTTATATACATATTAGCTAGTGGTGAAAACGGTACTTTATATATAGGAGTTACGTCAAATTTGTCTAAAAGAATATATGAGCGTAAAAATAAACTGGTTTAAGGGAGGGGGGACCTGGATTTTGTATATACACTCAACCCATATTGGGAATATCTATACGATAAAGTTGCAAGCTTTTAATTAATGAGTTTGTTTTTTCTTCTTGGATTCCAGATCCAGTCTGGAATGACTAAAAGAAACCTGTCATGCTGAATTTATTGCAGCATCTCATATAGATATAAACAAGACCCTGAAACAAGTTCAGGGTGACACTTGTTGTTTTATAAAGCAATATATGATAATTGTTTGTTAATTGTAACTATACAGGTTTACTAATAATTGAGAGTTAGATTTTATCAACTATTATTTATTGTTCTTTTAACTGTGGCAGCTTTTTCGCCTACAGCCAATGCTACAGCTATTGAAGGTTATTGGCTCAAATATACTAATGAAAAAACTAATTCAGATAAGATAATTTATGCCCAAAAGTACGATAGGGATAATAGTTTACTAGATAATGTCATTATTTTAGTGTTTGATGATGAAGGTAAGTTCATTTTAAGAGTTGATGCAAAGCTGGCAACAGTAAAAGATGATACGATGACTTTTGATTCATCAGCGAGAATAACTCCAATCGGTATGCCTAGTTTTGATGGTAGTAAAACTAAATTATCGATATCAGAAGAGTATATTTTAAACAATATACGTCCAATCAGAAAAGTAACCTTTTTTGAGAGTTTAATAAATTATTATTTTGGAACTGAATCGATACATAAATATCTTTTTCATCCCGGTTATTTTATAGCTATTGCTGATGACATGTATATATATGCAGAGAAAACACTGGAGGGTGGTGGCTATAAGAACGTTATTTTTATGGATAATAGAGATTCAGATAGAAAATTTATTAATATAGCAAGCAAGATTACCTTTGAAGAGAAAAAAGAAAGTTCGTTCCTTATACTTGAAAAAGGCATTGTGCAATCGCATGATAAAACTTTAGATGAAATATTTTTTCTTAAATATGAATTAAACAGAGTGAAATTAAGTTCTATTGCAAAAGGGCTTACAATTAAATGACCTTATTCTAATTATTATGAAGAAACTTATTAATTTCTATACAAGTTGTTAATTTTTTATATATAATTGCTCTAAATTAATATTTAGGAGAATTTTGTGAGCAGAAATAAAGTTACATACACGGTACCGGACGATAGTGTTTTATTTGCGTATAAAGAAACTCCTGATGCAAAAGAAGAAAATTTATCACGTGCGTTTACGGAAGCTTGGAAGCTAACTGGCCAGCGTGCTTTGGATAAGTATATTAAACAAACAATAGAGCAAGGAGAAGTTGACAATCTTACTTTGGCTGAAGGAGAACGAGATAAGTTAATAGCTGGTGCTAAGAATGATGCTTCAGAGGAAGATAAGAAGTTCTATAGCCAATATGTCGAAGAAAAAGGTAACGCAGTATTTGAAGAACGTAATAGAATAATTGGGTTGCCAGAGGATTCTCCAGAGAAGACAAGTGACCCTAAAGAAATCTTGCAGAAAAGCTTTGCTGTTCTGCAAAAGTCAGGTTTTTCTGAGGAAGTAACTAATGAAATAGCTGAAGGTGCGGGAAATAATTCATATTTGCGTGCATATATGGATATTTCTAAAGAAAAGGTGATATTAAGCGAAGCGGGAAATGCGTTATTAGAACAAATGCAGAGCATGCAGCAGAATGGATATGATGTTCGTATAATACGTGCCGACCATAAGAGAGAGCAACATCCAGAAGGCGGTGAAGTGATGCAACCTGAAACCGATAAAATTATAAAAGAATTTCCGAGCTTGGACGGTAAAGTTGAACATTCTGGTATGGTCAAAGAAGGTGGTGATTATGTTCGTAAATTGCCACTTGAGGATGATGAAATAAATATTGTTGTAGCTTCTGCTGATAAATTGAAGTTACGAACTTCAGATAAAGAAAAAGAGAAATTAACCGGCCCAATGGTAGAGCAGCTTGATAAGAATAATATTAACTTTATAGCTGTAAATCTAGAATCAAAAGGTATGTGGGAAAAGCTTTGTTGTTCCAAGCCAAAAGAGTCTACAATAAATTTAGGCAAGGAACAAAAGGAAGCAAAACTATTAACTGCTGATGCTGATGAAGCTACAAAATTATTAGACCCTGAAATATTAGAGCAGCAACTAAGTCGAAAATCATATTTGGATAGAGCTGCCTAGCAGTGTTTTTGTATGAAATATTTGCCTAATAAGGAGGTTTTTTAAAAACTACTACCATCTTGTTTTAAGAACTCTATTTCTTCGTTGGTAGAGTTGCGTCCTAATATTTCATTTCTGTGTGGGAAGCGGCCGAATCTTTCTATGATGTCTTTATGGGCGATGGCGAATTTTAAATTTTCCTCACGACCTAATTTTGTATATAGCTCTACGCAATATAATTGCTCATCTAAGATTTCACTATGCATGAAAGGCATATACAAGAACATTTGCTCCATTTCATTTAAACTAAATTCAGCACCTTGCTCTATAGCATTTCGTGAAATACTGATAGCAAATTCATCAGTTGCAAAAGCTTTTGGGGTGTCACGGAACATATTGCGCGGAAACTGGTCAAGAAGGATGATAGAAGCCAGAGCCTCTTTTGGCTTGTTCGCAAATCTTATTTTTTCATCTAGGTAATCTTGATAAATTGATAGGAAATGTTCTTTTACTTGCTTGTCAAAATCTTCACTCTTTACGAACCATTTTGAGGTTGTATCTTGAGAGAACCAAAAGTTAAGTATTTTCTCCGTAATTTTATCCATTTATTAAAAGCCTTTATTGGTTGTTTTCTTATGCTGCCCACTCAAAGCGTATATATGACATTGCTAATGCAAAGATATATGCATTAATAAACTTATCAAGTGATACTACGAGCTTACCTTTATGAGTGCGCCTTATGCCTATGGCCATCATAATAAGTCCAATAGCTATAGGGGTTATTATAAGGTTAACCATGTGTAAAGTATCGCTTTCGATAAATGAGCCAGGGAAGAAAAATAAACTTATGCCCCCTGCGATAGCGCCCCATAAGATACAGCCGATAAATGCTAAAACAGGGTGTGGCCTTTTTTTTATCACACTTGTAAGGCTCCTAAAGCCTAATTGTACCAAAGTTTCGGCGGCTATCTGTAAGAGTAGTTCGCCTAAAAACTGAAACAATAGCTCAAATATAAATCCCATTATAAAATGTTTTTTGAGTTTACAAGCGTTTACTTAAAAATCATTACATCGAGTTTGCAGTATAATATATGCAATAGCAAGCATGAAAAGTGTGAGCTTTATAGCTTTGGTTAAAAATAATTAATTGTTGTGTAACCTCTAATTTATTGTTTGTGGCGTATAAGTATATTCACCGTTAACAAGGAGGTATTTATATGAATAATAAAAAACTATTATGTGCGGCATCTTTTATAGCCCTTACATTTTCTACAAACGCTTTAGCAAACGATAAAGACTGGTATGTATCAGCGCAAGGTGGCTTTGTAATGACTCAGGAGCATGATTTTAATTATGCCGCTGGTAATAAGATAGACACTGATTTAGATAGTGGGTATGCATTTGGAATTAATGCAGGTTATGACCATGGTTTAGTTGCAAATAACATAGGTCTAAGAACTGAACTTGAATATACATACAGAAATAATGAAGTTGATACGCATCAGTTAAATGGCGGTTCACCTCTTGCTGGAGCTACTGGTGAGGTGAGTTCGAATGCATTTATGGCTAATGCAATTGCCTATGTTGAAACTAATACTCCAATCAAACCTTATGCAGGTGCCGGTATTGGTTTTGCAATGGTTGAATATGAAGGTTATGGAGTTTCTGCCATACCTGCGGTATTAGATGATGATGATACTGTTTTTGCATACCAGGGAATATTAGGTGCTGAATATGAAATAAGCGATGATGTTTCATTAACAGGTGACTATAGATACTTTAAAACTACCGACCCTGATTTAACTTCGGCAGTTAACTTTAGTACTAGCACTGAGTATGAGAATCATAACTTCATTTTTGGTGTAAGATACAAATTCTAATTACTTTTTTATTGCTGTTTATCCTTTTTAAAGGGGCGGAATTATCCGCCCTTTTTTTTGTGAGTAAATGCTCTTGATAAATTTTATTATAGAAAAAACATAAAATATTCTGTATTGATGTGTTAAAAAGTTAATAACTTTGAGCCGTGTGGAGTATTTTAATGCCTGATAAAGCAAAAAAGCAAAAATTATCAATCGATGAAGCAAATAAGATAAGTGAGTTTGTAAGCTCAGGCCCTATATTTGCTTGGGGTGCAATTAACCCTGAGGCATCAAAAAAGTTATTAAAACAATTATCTACAGATGGTAAAAACCCTGATGAAAAAATTGAAATTGATATTAATGCGCATGCTGTATCGGGAAAGCAATTAGGAAGGCTTGGGGAAAGCCTATTACATATGGCTGCTATGGTTGGCGATAAAGATAATGTTGAACTAATGCTGAAAATAGGCGCTAACCCAAATGAAATTGATGAGAATAGATATAATGCCCTACACCTTGCGGCTCAAATCGGGCAGGATAAAGTTGTAAGTAAGCTTATAGAGGCGGGTACTTCTGTCAGACATTCTACTAATCAAAAAGACAAACCGATAGACCTTGCCCAAGACCATCCCAGAACGTATTTGATGATAAAGGATGCTGAAAAATTTGATAATATTTTAGGTAAATGTTTGGATGACCTAAATGATGAGAATTTTGATAAGCTAAAAGAATCTTTGACTGAGGAAAAGGGAGAAAATAGTTTTAATAAACATGACAGGCTTGCTTCACGTATAGGCATTAAATATCAAAATGCGAAAGCTGATGATAAATTTAAACTGCAAAAACTGTTCAATAGCGTTTTAGATGATAAGGAATTAAGAGAAGGTTTTGTTAAAGCTTTGGATAAAATAGAGCCCATGCAGCAAAATAGCGATAATTACTCTCTTGAAAAAATGGAGTGGCAAAGGAATATGCAAAAATCTCCTAATTTTGCTGAAAATATTAAGATGACTGCTCCGGTGTTACCTAAAAGAATTAAGGGGTATTTGGAATCCGGCCTGAGTGATTTTAGTTCCAGATTGTCTTCTGAGGAGGCAAAGACTCTGGTGCGTTAAAAAAATATAGGAGAAGGATTTGATCGTTGAGCCTGTGAAAATAATTACGATATGATTACAAGATTAATTTATGAATAAAAGAAAAATACTATGTGGCCTTTTGGTTCTCTATACAGCAAATAACATGGAAGCCGAAAGCAAATTATCTGCATGTGAGGTGCTACCTTACTTGAATGAGAACAAGCAATTTTTTACAAGAGGGTTTTTTACGGGACTATTTTCATCCGGTGTGAAAGGTGCAATGCCTAAAAAATCACTAGATTTAAAAGTGCCTGAAGGTGCTGAGGTGATATCAGAAAATGAAATAGAAAAATCTGATAATAAAAATGCGCTAAAGCAGAAATTAATAAGTTCGAGTAAAAGTGCAATTGAAACATGGCCTAAGAAATTTGTTGCAAATAGTCTGGCTACAATAGGTGTTGCCAAGATACACGGTGACACTCCTAAAATATGTAGAAAAAATATATCCTCTCTACCCATACCTTTACTAAGCCAAGGGTTTGCAATGGCAATGGTTAAAGATAAGAATATGTCCGAGGCGAAAAAAATGGCAGTTGGATATACGGCATTTTGGGGGGCTAAAGCTTTGCAGTGTGGATGCCCTGTTAAAACAGCTTTTGCAGTTTCCGCTTTTGCAGTAGGTGCCGCAATTTATAAATCAGGGGCAAATAATATGGATATTGATCCTGTATCTGTTTTATCAAAAGCTAATGTCGCCAGTAATTATTATAAAAACAAAGATGGTGTTTCAGAAGAAAAGAATAGAACGTTTGTGCAAAGGTTAAATAGCCAAAGTTCTATTGAGCGGGCATAGCTGTCAAAGCAATTACTTGTTTAACTTTCTAAGTAGCCTTTCTTCTAAAGCATTTATCTCATTAATTATTGTTTCCTTAATCTCTATGCGGCTCTCTTCTGCCGATTCATCCGATTCGCTATGCATGGCATTTACAATGATAGCTATAAAAAGATTCAGCATTGTGAAGGTAGTGACTAGTATGTATAAAATGAAGAATGCCCAAGAACTTGGGTGATGCTCCATCACAGGGCGTACTATGCCCATTGACCAGCTTTCTAATGTCATCACTTGAAATAAAGTGAACATGGTCTTACCTAATGAGCCAAACCACTCAGGGAAATTTTCTCCATAAAGGTGAGTTCCTATAACAGCAAATACATAGAAAAATATAACCATTATAGATGCAACCGATATGATGCCCGGAATTGCAGATAATAATCCTTCAATTACCTTCCTCATTGTAGGTATGGTGGATAAAAGCCTTAGAACCCTTAATACACGTAATGTTCTAAGAGCTGCAAATGCTTGTGTGGAAGGTATCAATGCTACGCCTATGATCAATAAGTCAAAAATACACCATGGACGTTTGAAAAAATTAAAACGGTAAGCTATAAGTTTTAGAATTATTTCTAGAATAAATATCTTTAGGATGATGGCATCAATTGTTTTCAGTACGGTGCCATAGTTTTTCATTAGGTAGTCGGACGTTTCCATTCCTAAAATAACAGCATTTATTATTATTAGAGTAATAACGGTATTTTGGAACTTTTTTGATTCTATTAATCCTAATATTTTTTGTGTCATATTATAATCCTTAGTAATTTAATAGGGTATATAGCATATGACAAGTTTAGCCGCAATATAAACTGATATCTTTATAAAAAAAGTGTAATTATTATAGTTCTTTGAAGGTTAGTTATATGAATGCTATAGGTCTATATATAGTGCTAAATGTTTTGACTTGAGAGTATTATGGTGTTAATCACCATTTGTTAATTAGTAATGTTATAAGGGGTAAAGTATGTCTTCAGGAACAATCACAAGTGTTGGGTTAATAGGAAGTAATGATAAGACGCAGCAACCTATAGTTTCTGTTGCTGTAGAGGCCGGATTGACAAATACAGGATTGCTAACTCAGTCAAGCGGTTCAATTTTGAATGTTTCGAGTGGTTCAGGTTATATAACGTCTGGACAAATAGCTTTAATTGACTCTAGTTCGGGTTCTGCGTCGAGCACTTCTACTGTCTTTTCTACAGGCGGCACAATTACTAATGGTGGAATTATAACATCAACTTCTGGCGGTGAAACTATCGACTTTACTTCTGGTACTGTAACTTCTAAAGGAACAATTGGGGGAACCGTTACAGTAACGCCAGTTATTCCTGTAGTTCAAGGGTCTTTGACCATAACTAATACAGGAACTATTACTAATAATACGAGTGATGTAGCTATCGAGATTGATGAGTCTATGGGGTGTGATGTTACCGTTTATAACTATGGTAAGATAATGTCAGATGATAAGGCTATATCGTTTGACGGCGGCTATGGAAAGGTTATAAATGCTGCAGTTATTGAGGGCGATGTTAGTGTTGATGCCTCACATGAAGGTGACTATGTGATTAATATCGGCGATGTTGATTCAATCGAAATTGTAAGTGACCAAGGTTATAACACCGAGCTGAAAACTGGTGAGGTTTTCGGTGTTATCAAAGGTGATACTAATTTTGTCCAAGGGAATATCGGTTCAAAAGATGATGATATAATTGAAGCTGATGGTGCGGCGCAAAATATATTCGGACTAGATGGTGATGACTGGATATTCGCTTTTGGCGGTGATGATGTTATTTATGCGGGCGAAGGTGATGATGTGATATCGGCTGGAAGCGGTGATGATAAAATAGTCGGTGGCGAAGGTAATGACTTTATCTCAGGTGGCGAAGGTGATGATTTGTTAATTGGAGGCAATGGTCATGACAATATTATTTCAGGAGAGGGAAGTGATATAATATTAGGTGGATTTGGTTCTGATATTTTCATTTTTGGTGAAAGTGATTCACATACTGGTTCGGTTGATATAGTTCTGGATTTTGAGCAAGGTGAAGACAAAATAAGTCTTGTAGGTAATGTTGATTCATTTGATGAGCTATCTTTCTTTAAATTTAACGGTAATACGGCAATAGCTTCAACAGCTTTAGATAATGACTTTGTGCTTTTCTTAAAAGGTGACTATGACCTGACGGCCCAAGATTTTTATTTTGGCGCGGGTAACAGTGGAGTTGGAGTTATAAATATTGGAACTATTACTCCAATTACTAACAGTGGATTTGTGCCTGTAAGCCCTCCAATAGTGTTCTCCGATTCAATTCCTGACGATTCTATTATATAAATTATTACTCTGAAACATGGAATGCATTCGTAATAGCAATATATATAGGGCTCTTAGAGCCTTTATGTTTGAAAGATGTCTTGTTAAGTTGTATTAACGGTGTGGTGTACAACTTTTATTGTCGATGAGTAAAATATATGAATAACGAAAAAACCCCTCCTATTGTTAAGAGCATTAGTGATAGTAGATTCAGTCAAGCTTCAACGAGTACAAATACTATAAGCTCTGTAGATGACGCAAGCGTAGATGATAACGGCTTTCATTTATCAAAGCTTTTACAAGATTATAGAAAATGCATGAAAAAAGTAGAAAAAGGAGAAGTTACAGAATATCAATGCTCTTATATCGCAAGACATACTACAGAAAGAAACCCAAAAAGTATCCAAGACGATGAATGGACAAAAAAACACCTGCAAGATGCAGGACATGGAAGATATAATGGTAAATAGTTTAGCTAAAATTATAAGGTATAGCTTGCAAAGTAGTTAATTCTTGACTATTAATTTTATATCAAAAAAATTAAGGAAAGTCATGGATAAAGATATTGTAATAGTTGAAGCTTTGAGAACACCAATAGGTAATTTTAACGGTGGTCTTGCTTCAGTTCCTGCCAGTAAACTTGGTGAAGAAGTAATAAAAAAAATAATTGAAAATTCATCTATTGATGCTGCTGACATTTCTGAAGTTATCATGGGGCAGATACTAACTACAGCATGTGGTCAGAATCCTGCTCGTCAGGCTTCGATCAATGCAGGAGTTCCAAAGGAAGTGCCGGCATGGACTATTAATCAGGTATGTGGCTCGGGTCTTCGAACAGTTGCACTTGCAGCGCAGGCTATAAAGGCCGGTGATAGCAGTATAGTTATTGCAGGTGGGCAAGAAAATATGAGTCTTTCTCCGCATGCGAATTATTTGCGTGGCGGTATCAAGATGGGTGATGCGAAATTCACCGATACTATGATAAAAGACGGTTTGTGGGATATTTTCAATGACTACCACATGGGACAGACCGCAGAAAATATTGCTAATGAAAACTCTATAAGCCGTCAAGAACAGGATGAGTTTGCGGCTAGTTCGCAAAATAAGGCGGAAGAGGCTATAAATAGCGGTAAGTTCAATGATGAGATAGTTCCTGTTACCGTGCCTAACCGCAAAGGTGATATCATAGTTGAAAAAGATGAGTTTCCAAGGAGCGGAGTGACTGCTGAGTCTTTAGGTAAGCTGCGTCCGGCTTTTGCAAAAGATGGAACTGTAACCGCCGGAAATGCGTCAGGTATAAATGATGGTGCGGCCGCAGTCCTGGTTATGAGCCGTGAAGACGCTGAAAAAAGAGGCTTAAAGATTCTAGCCTGCATAAAGTCATTTGCATCGGCAGGTGTTGACCCTAAGATAATGGGTACAGGCCCTATACCTGCATCAAAGGCGGCTTTGGAAAAAGCTGGTTGGTCTGCAGATGAGCTTGACCTCGTGGAAGCAAACGAAGCTTTTGCTGCACAGGCTATCTGTGTAAATAAACAAATGGGCTGGGATGAGTCTAAGGTTAACGTAAATGGTGGTGCTATTGCACTTGGTCACCCTATCGGAGCATCAGGTACAAGGGTATTGGTGACATTACTGCATGAGATGAACAGGACGGATGCTAAAAAAGGCTTGGTTACATTATGTGTAGGTGGTGGAATGGGTGTTGCAATGTGCTTGCAACGTGACTAGATGTTTTTTAAAAAAAGGAGAGGAAAATGACAAAATTAGCTGTAGTTACAGGTGGAACAAGAGGAATTGGAGCTTCAATTTCACAACAATTAAAAAAGAAGGGCTATAAAGTTGCCGCTACTTATGCACATAACGATAATGTAGCTAAGAATTTTGCCGCCGAAAATGATATAAAAGTATATAAATTTGATGTTGCGAATCTAAAGGATTGTGAAAAGGCTATAGGTAAAATAGCGAACGATTTTGAACAAAGTCCTGACATACTTGTAAATAATGCAGGAATTACAAGTGATAGCACCTTGCATAAAATGACGGAAGAGCAGTGGGGTAATGTTATCTCAACTAACCTTGATTCATGCTTTAATATGTGTAAGTGCGTTGTTCCTAAAATGAGAGAGGCCGGATATGGTAGAATTGTAAATATCAGCTCAATAAACGCTCTTGCAGGTCAGTTCGGTCAGACGAATTATTCAGCTGCAAAGGCGGGCATAATCGGTTTTACAAAAGCTTTGGCTCGTGAAAGTGCGGGAAAAGGAATCACTGTTAATGTTGTAGCTCCTGGATATATTAAAACAGATATGACAGATGCTGTGCCTGTAAATGTTATGGATACTATTATTTCTCAAATACCAGTGAGACGTCTAGGTAGAGTGAATGAGATAGCACGTGCGGTTGAGTTCTTAGTTGATGAAGATGCCGGGTTCATTACTGGTGAAACATTGTCAATTAATGGCGGTCAGCACATGGAGTAATAGTGTTATTATATGCACAAGTTATCGTTTAATAATATATTTTATGTTCTGGCTTTTTTTTTTCCAGCCGTAATATTCTATGAAATATTAATGTATGGAAGCTTTATCCCAGAACATGATTATTGGGATAACTTTGTAGGGATGTTGTCAGGTGATGGTTTTCTAGGACTTTTTTCGCCGCAAAATGAACATCTGCAAGTAATAGCAAAGCTAGCTTATAGAGCTAATATGTATTTTTTTGATGGCCATGATATGCCATTGAAATTATCCATTTATTTTGTAGCGTTTCTGCAAGTATACATATTATATAAAATGTTGCTAGAAACGTTTGAATGCGATTTTAAGCGTGCGTTAGGCTTTTTTGTAGTAGCTAGCTATAGCTTTACCCCTTTTGCGATTAACAATTTTATCGCAGGCATGAGTGGCACAGTATGGATATATGCCAATTTCTTTTCGATTTTGGCATTTTACTGCTTCTTTAATCGTAAAAATCACTGGGGTTATAATCTAGGGTTTGTTCTTGCCTGTATTTGTGCACCTTTATGCCATACAACAGGGGTTTTTATACTTCCTTCTCTAGCTACGGCCTATTTTTTTGCATATCGGCCTTCTTTATTTAAAACTTTGATGATTTTACTATCTGCGTCATTAGCATTTGTTTTGTACTATTTATTTGTTTATTCCGATATAGAAAATCCGGCAGAGCTAATTGAATCAAGTAGCGTTTTGTTACCTGTTATATTATTGACCTTCTTAATGAGTGGCATGGTTATTGGTTCGATAATACTATCAGCGATTGTTGCCGCTTTTATTTATTACGCCTTGCTTAAGGGGGTGTTTTTTCTATGGAAGAGTTCGGATATTCTGGAAAATGAAAAAAGTATTTTTTGGCTGGCAATAGCCATTTTCTCAGGTGTTTTTATTCTATCAATCGGAGTTACAAGATATGAATTTTATAAAAGTCATTACATATTTATAAGCCGCTATCAAACATTACCTGCCTTGATGTTTATTTCAGCCTTTATTCTTTATATAAGAAATAAGACGTTAGATACAAAGCTAAAGATAGTGATATCATTAGCGACAATATTGGCAGTTTTAATTACTTATGTTCAGTCGTACAAGACACACATGGATGTTTTCAGGTCATCTCATGAGTATAATAATCTAAATTCATATTCTTTATTAATGCGAGATGTCTTTATTAATAATCTTTATAATCGTAAGTTCTTTTTAGAAATAGAGCCTGAGAGAAAAGCCAAGCTTGATTTCGGGGCCGTTAAGTATTTAAAGCAATATAATAATATTCCGTATAACCAAAAATATTGGAATAAATGTCATAAAACTATCAATTCTGGAAGTGTAGCTAGGGAAGTTAACCAAGCGACTGAGATAGTTAATGCTAAACTTTATGACCCGAAAGATGAGAACTTTCATAGCGGTTATTTAGAGGTTATTTTAAAGTCGCCAATTAATAAAAAAGTTCCTGATTGGGAGTGCATATTGTTGCTTGATTCAGATAAGAAAATCATAGGTGGCGGCAATAAGGTTAAATATTTATCTGATTTCTATGATGAGAAAGAAAAATCTGGCGATGAATTATGGCGAGCTTTTTTTGCCAAGAGTGAATATCTTCTTTTAACAGAGATATCATTGCTCGCCTATATTAAAGGAACTGGCGAGGCTTTTATATATAAGCTGGCGATGGATGATAGTAGTTTATTATCTGCAAGTGAGGGTGAGAACAAAAATTGAAATATGAATAATAATGGTAATTATAAGAAAAAGGCAGTGGAATTCCCTGCCTTTTTGTGTGTGTGGATAACTCTGTTGATAAAGTTTCTTTTAAATAAATGATTTGACACTTCTAGTTAGGTGGATATATAAAAGTGTCGTTATTAGTTTGAACTTTTGATTACATAATGGAGTTATAAGATGACTGATAAAATGGAATTATCAAATTCTACCGGTTCACTAACAAGAATGGATAAAGAAAATACTATGAACCCAAGGTGGGATTCGACAAATTTTAGAGATAAGTTTGAAGGTCACATTGATGCTGAAAAGGACGTAAGTTGGGTTGAAAAGGTTAACTCTCCTACAAAGGCAATGCAAAGAGATGAAAGCTGGGGGCAGTTCGTGAAATTTGAGGAAAGTGAAAATAAACAAGAGCGTGTAATATAGCTTATTTGTTATCCATGTTTAGAACCCCTGCATAAGTTGCGAGGGTGATTAACTAGTTGTCATTGCGAACGTAAGTGAAGCAATCTATTTGGGATGATTGGATTGCTTCATCGCTACGCTTCTCGCAATAACGATTTTTTTTACATAAATACTTCCATAAGCATCTTAGCAGAAACACAAAGTAAGAAAACTGAGAAGTAACGCTTTAGAGTCGTTACAGAAACACTATGGGCTATTTTTGCACCAAGGGGAGCTGTGAGCATGCTTGCCGATATTATGCATAAGAATGCAGGCATGTTTAAATAGCCAATGTTATATGGGGGCAAGTTGGTTTGGTCTAGTCCGATAATCAAAAATCCTGCAGCACCTATAATTGCGATGAATGGCCCTATGGCAGCAGAGGTGGCAACAGCCTTGTGCATATTGACGTTACACATATTCATGAACAAAACATTCATCACTCCACCGCCAATACCCATCAATGTTGCAAGGCACGAGTTGGAGGCTGAAATTATTGAGGTTAGAAGAGGTTTGGGCATATTCTTACTTATTGTTATATTGCCTGACTTGAATAGCATGTAGCTGCCAAGTGTTATTTGGGATGTGGCGAATATTATTTTTAAAATGGTGGAGCTGAATATGTCAGCTAATACTGATCCTATTAATACACCGAATATTACACCGGGGATGAAGCTTTTGAGTAGTTTTGTATCTACAGCATTTTTTTTATAGTGAGATAAGGCTGAGGATGTTCCTGTGAAAATAATTGTTAAAAGCGATGTACCAACTGCAACATGCATGGCGTTTTGTTCATAACCAAGATTGATAAGGATATAATATAAACCGGGTACTAATACCACGCCACCGCCTATACCAAGTAGCCCTGCCATCAGACCTGCGATAGCACCTAATATTAATAGTATTGGGATTGCGATTAATGCTTCCATTGGTTTTTTATACAGAACTTATTAGTAATTGTCATTGCGAACGTAAGTGAAACGAAAAAGCGAATTAGTGTGTCACCCTGAATTTATTTCAGGGTGACAAGTATATCGTCATTGCGAGGAGTTTTGACGACGAAGCAATCTTATATTAATCTAGTGGATTGCTTCACTTACGTTCGCAATGATAAATGTTTATAATGTTCTTGGATTCCAAATCAAGTTTGGAATGACAGTGTTTTGGTTTGCTTATTCATTTCGTTCATTACAATTACGTTTTTTTGCTGGTGTCATTCTGAACTTGTTCCAGAATCTGTTGGGGTTTGAAGTAGAAGACCCTGAAATAAATTCAGGGTGACAAATGTTTATAATGCTCTTGGATTCCAAATCAAGTTTGGAATGACGGTGCTTTGGTTTGCTGGTGTCATTCTGAACTTGTTTCAGAATCTGTTGGGGTTTGAAGTAGAAGACCCTGAAATAAATTCAGGGTGACAATTAATTTAATTTCTTCTTATCACTCGACTGCGTGACCGGGGAGTTTGTTTATTAGGCTTTATGGATTCGCCGATTAAACTGGAGAATGACACGAATGTAGACAATATTATCAATAAGGCTTCGTAATATAAACTTAACGAATTGTTAACACCGTTATTATATAATCAATTAAAGGTTTTTAGTGGATTATTGGATATATGAAGTTGTTTTCAAGTGGTAATAAACAAAATATAAGGGGATTTACCCTTGTTGAACTTTCAATAGTGATAGTTATTATTGGGCTTATAGTCGCTGGCGTAGTTGGTGGGCAGGCTCTTGTGAGGCAGGCAAACTTAAAAGCTGTTATGGCTGAAGTAAATCAGTACCGGGTTGCGATTAATACGTTTAAATTAGAGTATAATTATATACCTGGTGATATTCCAAATGCCTTTGCATATTGGGGTAGTCAAAATGGTTGTACTAATTCTATAGTAGTAAGCCATATTTCTAACCCAAATGGTTGTAATGGTGATGGAGATAAAAGAATAAATCATTGGGGAGGGGAGGCGTATAGAGCTTGGCAGCATTTGGCATTAGCAGATATAATTCCAGGGAGTTATACTGGAATAGCATATACGGGAAATGGAAATGCTGAAATAGGCATAACAGTTCCCGCTTCAAAAAGAAGCAATACTGGCTTTATATTAGGTACAAATAGTATTACTGCAGGTGGTCAAAGGGGTGGGCCAGCTACAGCAAAAACTTTTACTCCCAAAGATGTGTTGGGTTTAGATACTAAGTATGATGATGGTGTAGCAGGAAGTGGAATATTTAGGGGGCGTGACGGACAAGCAGGAGGAAATAATCCGTATCTTGCAATTACGGCCGGAGTTTGTTTGAATGCAGGTGAATATGATCTTACTCGGGATTCACCAGAGTGTAACTTTATTTATATTTTTTAATAATCATTGCGAGTGCATGTGAAGCAATCCATTCTTAATTTGATAGATTGCTTTTTGTCACCCGACGGCTTGACTGGCGAGTCTATTTATTAGGCTTTATGGATTCGCCGATTAAATCGGCGAATGACAAATGTTTATAATGCTCTTGGATTCCAAAGCAAGTTTGGAATGACGATTATATTAGTAGCTTGTCATCCTGAATTTATTTCAGGATCTTCTACTAGTAAATGGATTGCTTCGCTAATGCTCGCAATGACGTATTCAATTACGCAGCCTGTTCTTCTTCGTTTGTTTTCTCCAATGCTTCACGGGCTTTTGGTGAAAGCTGAATATTCAACTCACGCAAGTGCTTGATGTCAGCAGGAGCCGGAGCATTCATAAGCAAGTCTTCAGCTTTCTGGTTCATAGGGAATGCGATAACCTCACGGATATTAGGCTCGTCAGCAAGAAGCATAACAATACGATCAATACCAGGTGCAATACCACCATGTGGAGGGCAACCGAATTTAAACGCACGAATCATTCCACCGAACTTATCATCAACTACATCATTGTCATAACCGCAAATCTCAAATGCTTTATACATTAGCTCTGGCTTATGGTTACGAATTGCACCAGATGAAAGCTCAATACCGTTACATACAATGTCATATTGCCATGCATTTATGGCAAGCAATTCTTCATTTGTTTTTGCATTTTCAATTGCTTCAATTCCGCCTTGAGGCATAGAGAACGGGTTGTGGCTAAACTCGATTTTGTCATTATCTTCGTCCCACTCAAAATAAGGGAAGTCAACAATCCAGCAGAACTTGAACTCATCATCATTGATAAGATTTAGCTCTTCACCTAAGTGAGTTCTAACCACCCCTGCAATGTGAGCTGCTTCATCTACTTTACCACTTGAGAAAAACACAGAATCGCCAGCTTTAAGGTTAGCAGCTTCTTTTAACTTAGCCATGCGGTCTTCATCAAGGAACTTGGCGATTGGCCCTTTGCCGTTGCCTTCTTCATCAATGATGATATATGCAAGACCAGCTGCTCCGTTTTCTTGAGCAAATGCGATTTTCTTATCAAAGAATGAACGAGGCTGAGAAGATGTGGCAGGCGCAGGAATTGCACGAATAACACCACCTGAACCGATTATTTTGTTGAAGATTGAAAAGCCTGAACCGTCAAACACTTCAGTAACGTCAGCTATCTCGATAGGGTTGCGAAGGTCAGGTTTGTCGTTACCATATTTCAACATTGATTCAGCATATGGAATACGTGGGAACGGAGTGTCAGTCACTTTCTTGTCCGAAAACTCTGAGAAAATTCCATGCATAACAGGCTCAATAACGCTGAACACATCATCTTGTGTGGCAAAAGACATTTCCATATCTAGCTGATAGAACTCTCCCGGAGAACGGTCAGCTCTTGCATCTTCATCACGGAAACATGGGGCTATCTGGAAATATTTATCAAAACCAGATGCCATTAATAATTGTTTAAATTGTTGCGGCGCTTGAGGCAGTGCATAGAACTTGCCCGGATGCACACGGCTTGGAACTAAATAGTCCCTTGCTCCCTCTGGCGAGCTTGCCGTAAGAATCGGGGTTTGGAACTCATTAAAGCCAAGTGCTATCATACGCTCACGAATGCTTTTTATAACGTTAGAACGTAGCATTATGTTGTTGTGGATTTTTTCTTTACGCAAATCTAAGAAACGATATTTAAGACGGGTATCTTCAGGGAATTCTTTATCTGTGTTAACCTGAATAGGAAGCATGTCAGCTTCGGACTCAACTTCAAAAGTCTCAACATTAATTTCAATAGCGCCCGTTGGAAGGTTGTTGTTCACAGTTTCAGCATCACGAGCAACAACTTTACCTGTTATAGTGATAACACTTTCATAACGCACATGAGTCGCTGCATCTAAGAACGAATCTTCATTAGTCACAACAAGCTGAGTTACTCCGTAATGGTCACGGATGTCGATGAATAATAAATTACCGTGATCTCTTTTTCTATGTACCCAGCCTGATAGTTTTACAGCGCTGTCAATATTGTCTTTGTTAAGTTCCCCACATGTGTGCGTTCTAAATTCGTGCATCTCTTATCCATTAATTTTGTAAAGATTATTCCTCAAAGCGGCTTTTATATATGAAAAACCAATAAATTCCAAGTTATTTTAACCTATTATGTTTATATGTTACGTTTTGTTATAAAGGTTATATTTTGGCTTAGAGTATTTTACGTGACTTTTTATTAAGCTGTAGTAGGATGAGCGCTCTTTATAGTAAATAAACAATTTTTGTTACAAAGTATGTCGCTTATTATTACCGATTCAAATGAACTAGCCAAATATTGTGAAAATCTAAAAAATGAAGAATATATAACGGTAGACACTGAGTTCTTAAGAGAGAAAACATATTATTCAAAATTATGCTTGATACAGGTGGCTTCTGAGGGTGTGGAATTTGCGGTTGACCCTTTGGCGGATTCAATGGATCTGTCGCCGCTTTTTGAATTATTCGATAATCAAAATATTGTAAAGGTCTTTCATTCGGCCAGACAGGATATAGAAATAATATTGAATATGTCGGGCAATGTTCCAAAGCCTTTATTTGATTCGCAAGTGGCTGCGATGGTATGTGGTTTTGGTGCGTCAGCAAGCTACGCAACTCTAGTTTCAGAAATAGTAAGGAAGGAAATAGATAAAAGCTCGAGATTTACCGATTGGTCTAGGCGACCACTGACTGAAAAGCAGTTAAAATATGCCTTGTCCGATGTAACGCATCTAAGAGTTATCTATAAAGAGTTAAAAAGGAGACTCGAAGAAAGCGGCAGGGAAAAATGGCTTGAAGAAGAAATGGAGTTTCTAACTAACCCTAATACTTACGAGATAGATCCAGAAACTATCTGGAAGCGACTAAAGCCTAGAGGCACTTCAAGGCGTTTTTTGGGCATATTAAAAGAGCTGGCCAAATGGCGGGAACTCAAAGCAAGGCATCTTAATAAGCCAAGAGGGCATATCATAAAAGATCAGGCTTTATTGGAAATAGCAGCGGTTGCGCCTAAGGATGTTGTGCATCTTAGTAAAATAAGAGGAGTAGGGGGGCTTAAAAAATCGCATGAGCTGGAAGTTATTGAAGCTATTGAAGAAGGAAAGAATATTCCTGAAGATGAATTGCCCATAATGAAAAAAGTAAAAAGAGGGGCAAAAGCAGACCCTGCTTCAATAGAGCTTTTGAAAGTGCTTTTAAAGGCTCAATCAGATAAATTCCATGTTGCAGAAAAAATCGTTGCAACTGTTGATGACCTTAAAGAGATTGTAATAAGCGGCCAATTGCCGGAGTTTTTGGCGAAGGGATGGCGTCATGAGGTGTTTGGGCAATATGCAATAGCTTTGATAAATGGAGATATTTCACTAGGAATCAAGGATTCTACTATAAATATTATATAGGAGCTTCCAGTGGCAGGTGGTAGCAAGGAAGCATCATTCGGTGGAATGTAATTAATTATTTAGCATACTAGAACATGCCCATTGTTTAATAAATATTTATCAAAGATGGGCATGTTCTTTCTAACTATAATTAGAAAATGAAATCAGATTGGTCTAAGGCGTAATTACCTGAAAGAACAATTCTTAAGTCCTCTCCGAAATCTTGGATAACGGTTACAGAAGAGGTGTTGAAAATAGTAAGGTCGCTGAACCCAATGCCGTAATCGCTTAAATCCATTACGTCATTTCCATCTTCAAATCCGATAATAATATCGAAGTCAGAAAGCGTTGTGTCACCCTGTTCAAAAACGTAAGTGTCTGCTCCGGCTCCACCGAACAGATAGTCTCTTCCAGCTCCTCCGATTAGGGTGTCGGCACCTGTTCCGCCGAACAAAAAGTCAGTACCGTCATTCCCTGCAACATTATCGTCGCCACTTCCTCCGAATACCCAGTCATTGCCCTGACCGCCTTTTACTTCATCGTTGCCATCGTTACCATCTATGATGTCCATGCCTTCATTTCCGTTAATGAAGTCATTGCCTTCATTACCAAGGATGGTATCATTTCCTATACCACCTTTAAGAGAGTCGTTGCCTTGCCCTCCACGTAGCTGGTCATTGCCGTCATTACCTTCGATAATGTCGTCATCTTCGTTGCCGTTAATAAAGTCATCACCATTGTTGCCTAAGATTGTATCAATTCCGGCGCCACCTTTAATTGTGTCATTACCCTGACCGCCTTTTAAGTCATCATTGCCATCGTTACCTTCAATGGTATCATCACCTTCGTTGCCGTTAATGAAGTCATCGCCAAGATTGCCGAGAATATTGTCTTTTCCTGCGCCCCCTTTAATTGTATCATTGCCTTGGCCGCCTTTTAGTTCGTCATTACCATCGTTACCTTCGATAATGTCATCCCCTGAGTTGCCGTTAATGAAATCGTTACCATCATTTCCCGTAATTATATCGTTTCCTTCAAGACCTTTTATAGTATCGTCATCTGCTGTTCCTGTTAAAACATCATCACCCGGTGTGCCATTTATTATAGCCATAAGAATCCTTCTTTTATTTAGAGTTAATTAAAAAATTTTAGGTCGACCAATGCAACCGATGAGCGAGTATGTTTACTTATTTGTTAAGAGTCAATGTTAAAAAATTAAAATTTTTCTGGACACTGCAAGTAACAAATTTATAATGTTTTTTCAATTTAAAAATTAAGATTCAGGAAAGAATTATGAGCTCGTTACGTAAACCTATCGTAGGCCCAATCGTTGGCCACACAACATCAAATTCATGTCGTTTGTGGATAGCTGCAGGTGACCCTGTGGTTAAATTAAAAGAGTCTGAAAGTCGACGTACAATAGGTGTTATCGGTGTCTATAATAAGGAGAAAGATGCTGTTCTTCCTGAAAATGTATATTACTTCCGACTAAGACGTGAGTATGACAGAACCGGAACTTTTAACCTTGGTCAGGATGTGAGTCTTTGGATGCATGAAGGGGTGAAAGGTAAGGCTTATGATTTGAAGCCTGATACTAACTATAAGGTTAGAATGTCTACTCTTACTTTGGATGATTCTATTGATAATGACCTTGAAGTTACAAGTGAATATCTTGCAAAACGTCTTCCTGACCCTGGCGTTTGGGCTTCAGCTCTTTCGCAAAAATCTGAGCTTTATGGAGAGGCTAATTTCAGGACAGCAATAGAGCCTAAGCAAAATGAAAAACTTCCTGTTAGCTTCTTCCTAGGTTCTTGCCGATATCCTGGAATGATGTGGAAAAGAAAAGAAGCAGATAGAATATTTGGCCCAATGGCTGCAATGAATGATGATGTTGATTTTGCACTTATGGTGGGTGACCAGATCTATGCTGATCTATATAACCGCTTGATACCTGTTGGGCTTGCAAATACTTATGAAGAATTTCAAGAGCGTTACAGGACTGCGTTCTCATCTCCTAACATGTCGGCTCTACTTAGCCGTGTGCCGACATATATGACTCTCGATGACCATGAGATAGAGGATAATTGGACGCAAGACCGTATCAAGAAAAGTGAAAAACGTACTTTATTTAATTTGGCGATAAGTTTTTATATGAGCTATCAGTGGAGCCATGGCCCTAGGTTTAGCGATAGCTACGTGCATGGCAGAGATATGAGTGGTGATGACGTGCATTTGAAAAGAGAAACTACGCCTAAACTATATTATAATTTTAAACGTAGTGGTTACCCTTTCTTTGTGCTTGATTCACGTACTCAGCGTTATAAAAATGAAGATACTGATGGCATAGGTTCAAATGTAAAAGAGAACTTAAGAGAGTGGTTCACAAAGCAAAACCGTCTTGATGATAACCATATGCTAGGCCAGCCAAGTTTGCATGAGGCTGAGCCTAACCAGTTGAATTATTTATGTGCATGGTTACGTCACATGCAGGACGACCATGGAAATGTTCCAAAGTTCATTGTTACATCTTCAGTATTTGCACCAAATGGTGTAGCCTCTACTAAAGGTGATAATGAAAAGGAAAAGAGTGACTCTTGGGACGCTTTTCCAAACACAAGGCGTGAGATATTAAAGACTATAGTTAGCAAAAAAATACAGAATGTTATTTTCCTATCAGGTGACGTACACTGTGCGAATATTGCTGAGTTGGAGTTCTCGGGTGAAGGTGAAGGGTTAAAGTCATATTGTGTTACTTCTTCAGCGTTTTATTGGCCGTTCTCTTTTGCAGATGGTGAGCCTTCTTCTTTTGTGCACGACTCTAAAAATGAACGTACGCCTGACACATTCAAAATATCAGAAGAGCATGGCTCTATTGATTATAAAGCATGGGGTTTTACTCAGGCTGATAATTTTGCCCATTTGAAAGTCGTGCCTGACAGCAATGAGTTGCAGGTTCAATTGTATGGAAATAAAGGTGAGCAGCTTGAAAGGGTTCAAAAGAACGGTAAAATAAGCAACAAGCCTGAGAAGCTGAAATTGGCGGCTTGGTAATCTAACCCTTGCTTTGCCTTTTATAAGAACTGTTAGTGATAAATGGGTATAAAATGTGTCCAAGATAATTTTTGGCAGACTTTTCTTTTATGCCTAACTCGTCCGGCTCATGGTTTGGGCAGTAATATGTTCCAAATACTATATCCATCAAGGGGGATAGGTTAGCATAATTGCCTACATCACGTTGTTTTGCGTGATGCCAGTGGTGTATTTGCGGAGAACCAATTATATAGCGTAGTGGGCCAAGTGGGAGCTTTATATTTGAATGAATATATATTGCCCATATACCTCTAAAGAAAGTAAAGGCGGCAATTGTCTGCAAGGGAAAGCCTAATATCATTGCCGGAAGGTTAATGATGCCAATGGTATAAAGTGTGTCTAGTGGGTGTTCTCTGTATGATGCTAGCCAGTCTAGTTTTTCAGTTGTGTGGTGAATGGAATGAAATTTCCATAAAAAATCAACACGGTGTTGAAGACGATGTGCCCAATAAATAAAGAAATCACTTAGTAGAACAACACTTATCATTTGATATATAAAGGGAAGGTTAGCAATGTTTTCTCTAAATGATGACGGAATAAGAGTGTCGACCCATTGTTCAAAATGTGCAAGAATCATGAACACAAAGCTTACCCATAATAACTGTTGACCTAAGAAAAAACAAAGGTCGGTACTCCAACTGGTCCGGAAGAATTTTTGCCCCGGATTGGCAGGAAAGAATTTTTCAAGAGGAGTGAATAATAACAATAGCAAGCAAAAAGCGTGTAGTGGTTCCATTAGAAAAGAAGTAGCTTCTTCGAACATTTTTTATCTTTGTTCCCGATTTTCTTGGGAATCTTTTTCTGTTGAAAGGTGCCACTCATAGGTATATCTGGCCATAAGAACGAAGCCGGAAATCATAGTAAAAATAAAGAATATAGAAACAAAGAATTCTACAAGTAGTGTTTCCATATAGAAGGTTTTTTTTACTAAGTCAGATGGTGCAAAAGAAAAAAGCGGACCGGAATCAAAGCCTGTAAGACTGGAAATTACTTTAGAGCTTGACATGCGAGCAAGAGAAGCCTCCTCATTTGCTTTGTAAACCTCAATATCCTTTGGAGGGATGTTAGAGTTAAGATATCTGTAGTAAATTTGAGATGAGATAAAAGAGATTGTAAATATGAGAAAAATATATTTAACGATACCGCTTTTATAAAAAGAAAGATATGCAACAATAGATATTGTGAGAAAAATAATAATATAGCTAGTCATAATCCCATCATTTGTTTTTTTAGGATAAATTAACCCTATACTGGATTTTTAGAAATAGTGTAGCTAATTAATTAGTGATGTCAAATTGGTATTATGATGGCTTTTATAGGCTGGTATATTTGTTTCAAATATAATTTAAGGTATTAAAATACTTGAACCTATAGTCTGACGAGATTCTATAGTTGCATGGGCTTGAGCTGCCTGTTCAAGGGGATAGCTTTTAAATATCGTTGGTCTTAGATATTTTTTATCAAGCATGGCAAATACTTCAATCGCACTTAGCATTAACTCACGTGGATCGTTTTTGTAAACGTTCAACGTAGGACGGGTTAAATAAATAGCACGTTGAGCCATGCTCAATATATTAAAAGGAGGGATACTTCCCGACGGCTGACCTGTACTTACTAGTAAGCCTCTTTCCCTAACGCATGCAATTGATTTTTTGAACGTGTCTTTGCCTACGCCGTCATATACAACATGTACGCCAACGTTATTGGTAATGCGGTTTACTTCGGTAACGAAGTCTTTTTGAGAGTATATTATCACATGGTCGCAGCCATTTTCCCTGGCGGCTTGAGCTTTTGCTTCAGAGCTTACTGTGCCTATAACGGTTGCTCCGATATAATTGGCCCACTGGCATAGCATAGAGCCAACACCACCTGCTGCGGCATGAACCAATATTGTGTGACCTTTTTGAATCTCATAGCAACGGAATAACAAGTAATGTGCAGTCATGGCTTTGTTGAAAGCTGCAACGGCAATGTCATCGGGTACAGAATCAGGAACGCCTACAAGGTGTTTTGAGTTAATAACACGATACTCACAATAAGAGCCAGTTTGAGCGGTTGCATATATAACTTTAGTTCCTACCGGTATTTTTACACCGTCACCTACAGCTTCAACAATACCGCATCCCTCCATTCCGGGAATCATTGGGTATTTGGGAACTGTATAAATGCCTTTGCGGTAGTAAATATCCAGATAGTTTACACCAATAGCGGTATGTTTAAGTAAAACCTGTCCTTTCTTAAGGGTTTTTGGTTTTGCAATGTTAACGGCTTTTAGTACTTCTGGACCGCCTGTTTCCTGAACAATCATCGCTTTTGGCATTTTTTGAACCTACTTATTAAAAAAATTGAAATATACTTATAAATATCTTGGAATATCATTTAAATTATCTATTTTTATATAGTATAGATTAATTTTAATAATATTCCAACCATGATGATATATATTTTTATAGCTTATACTATAGCCGCAATTATTTTGGGAGGATTGTTACTATCTAGCATTCTCAAATTAAAAAAAGTTAAAATTGAGAAGTAGTTCTTAATTCTAACTTTTACCTTTAAAAATCTAATAATGAGTAAGTTACGATAAATGAAACAAAAGCATCAAAGACTAATGTTTATCATTATAGGGCTGGTATGCTTGGGCACGGCGGTAGGCATTGTATTGAATAATTTTTCAAGCAACCTTGTTTTTTATTATGAACCTTCAGAACTTGAAGAGCAAGTTGCAAATAAAAAAATTACGGGCGAAACCCTTATAAGAATAGGCGGGCTAGTTAAAGAGGGGACTTTGAAAAAATCTGATGATGGTACTGAACATGAGTTTTTTATCACTGACCTTACTGATTCAGTGAGGGTGGAGTATAAAGGCATATTGCCGCCAATGTTCAGAGAAGGGCAAGGCATGGTAGCAAGGGGCAAGTTAAAAGATGATGTATTTATTGCTGAGAACCTGCTTACCAAACATGATGAAAAATATATGCCGCCAGAAGTAGCTAAGTCGCTTAAAAAATCTGGCAAATGGGAGGGAGAATGATCCCTTGTCTTGGAAGCATGGCGCTAGTCGTTGCTATGGGTATTAGTTTTGTACAAATATTCACTCCTTTTTGTAAGAAGCATACTATATCGCCATGGGTTATATCTTTATCAGTATTCTTACTGATGCTTTTTGCCTTTGGTGGGCTAATGTATTCTTATGTAGTCTCCGACTTTTCGGTTTTGAATGTGTTTAAGAATTCTCATACCCAAAAGCCGACATTATATAAAGTTACCGGAACATGGGGAAACCATGAAGGCTCAATGCTGTTGCTGGCACTTATTCTATCAGCGTATAGTTTTGCCTTTGCCATTTCCAATAAATTCAATGAAGAAACTAAGAACGTTATAGTCGCTGTCCAAAGTTTCATCATGCTTGGCTTTATTGCATTTATTGTATTTACATCTAACCCGTTTGAAAGGGTTTCTCCTGCTCCTGCCAATGGCGTGGGGCTTAATCCTTTATTGCAGGATATTGGTCTTGCGATGCATCCGCCACTTTTATATGTGGGCTATGTTGGTTTCTCATTGGGGCTGGCTTATTCGGTAGCAGCATTGATTCTGGGCAAGGCTGATAAGGCATGGGCGGCATCACTTAAAAAATGGATATTGTTTAGCTGGTCATTCTTGACTATTGGTATAGGGCTGGGAAGCTGGTGGGCATATAGAGAACTTGGTTGGGGTGGTTTTTGGTTCTGGGATCCTGTAGAGAACGCTTCTTTAATGCCATGGCTTGCAGCGACTGCATTGCTACATTCATTGGTAGTAATGGAAAAAAGAGGGGTGCTAAAAGTCTGGACGGTACTTTTAGGAGTGTTCACTTTTTCTCTTAGTTTAGTAGGGATATTCCTTGTACGTTCAGGGGTTTTAACTTCAGTGCATTCATTTGCCTCAGACCCTGAAAGAGGAACTTATATATTAGCGTTCCTTGGATTAGTTGTTGGTGTTTCACTTGGCCTATTTGCCGGCAGGGCTAACAAGTTGAAACCTGATAATTCGTTTACTCCTTTTTCAAAAGAAGGCGGGATATTGATTAATAACCTTATCTTGGTAGTGCTGTGTTCAATCGTTCTTTTGGGAACTATATACCCGATAATTATTGAGGTATTTACTCAAGACTCAATAGCGGTGGGAGAGCCTTATTTTAATACGGTGTTTAACCCCATAGCGTTACCTTTGTTATTATTGGCCGGAATAGTGCCTGCGATAAATTGGAAGAAGGAAGAGTTAAGTAAGATAAAAAAAGAGATATATGTTCCATTAGTGGCCGGTTTGTTCGTAGGTGGTTTTGTAATGTTCGTGCCTGAAACAAAATCTGTGATAGCTGCTTTTTCTCTTGCATTTAGTAGTTGGTTAATAGCTGCTATGGCTTTTGCTCTTTATAAAAGAAGAGGGGCTTCAATCCCTATGCCGTTCTTAGGTATGGTGGTGTCGCATATAGGAGTGGCAGTTCTTGCTGCTGGCATAACCGTTGTTAGTATCTGGGGTAAGGAGGACGAAAAAATATTATATGCAGGGCAGTCAATTGAGATATCAGGCTATAATGTAAAGATGGTGGACATGTTCATCGGAGCGCAGGAAAATTATTTAAAAAGATTTGGTACATTCGAGGTCAGTGACTATAAGGGTAAACGTATAACCGACCTTTATCCTGAGGTGAGATACTATCCTGTAGAGGGGCAAAATACTACTGAGTCGGATATATATTATAGCTTGCTGTCCAATCTATATATTGCTATGGGAGATGGTGATGATAAAGGTGGTTTTGTGGTAAGGGTTTATCACAAGCCTTGGGTTAACCTGATATGGTTTGGTTGCCTGTTAATGGCATTTGGTGGATTTCTAGCTTTAACGAAGAGGAAGTGATGAAAGCGTTTTTTGTAACACCTTTGGTGATATTCTTGCTGGTGATAATCCTTTTTATGGCCAAAATGCTGGAAACTGATGATAAAAAGGACTCGCCAATAATAGGTAAGAATGTGCCTGAATTTGAACTGCCCGCAGGAGTGAGAACTTCAAGCAACCTTAATCAGGAAGATTTGAAGGGGAAGTATTCACTTTTGAATGTGTTCGCCTCATGGTGCATACCGTGCAAAATTGAGCATGGCTTTTTGATGCAGATAAAAGAAGAAGGCAAATTACCAATATATGGTATCAATTGGAAAGATGACCCTGAAACGGTAAAAAGATGGTTTAAAGTAAAGGGAAATCCATATACAAAAATAGGCGACGATAAAGAAGGCAAGGTGATAGTTAAATTCGGGGTTACTGGTGCGCCTGAAACTTTTCTGATATCACCAGAGGGTAAGATATTGTTCAGATATGCAGGGGTGATGAATGAAAAGATATATAAAAATGAAATATTGCCGTTGGTAAAGGAGTAAGAAGTGTTAAGGATATTTCTAATATTGGTTATTATACCTTTTTCTGCCTTTGCCCTTACGGCAGAGAAAAGGTTGGAAGACCCCTTGCAGGAAAAAAGGGCGCATGAGTTATTTAAGAAGATAAGATGTGTGGTTTGCTCCGGCGAGTCCATAAATGACTCAAAAGCCGATATTGCAAAAAGCCTAAGGGTTATGGTAAGGGAGAAAATATCACAAGGTGCAAGCGAAGATGAAATCATGGCAGATGTAACAAATAGCTATGGCGATTCGGTTCTAATGAAACCGCCTGTAAATAGTAAGACCGCTGTCTTATGGTTCGGTCCGGTAATTATATTGATTATTGGTATTTTCTTCTTCGTAATGTTCTTTAGGCAAAAGCTGGAAAAATAGACAAAAATATGCTACAATGTAACTGTAACCTTTATCTGGGAGGTGTTAGTTATGTATATGGCAATCGCAGTAATCTTTATTTTGGCAATAACTGCAATGATAGTATATGCCACTCATTACGAATGTGAGCATTTTGAAGAAAATCATAAAAGTAAAAAGCCAAAAAAATCAAAATCAAAAGCAAAAGCCAGGGCTAAATAATAGCCCTGCTTTTCAGCTTCTAAAAAATGTTTTTAAAGCTCCGATTATGTAGGCGCTATTCAATAAATTAAGTTAGAATTTGACTATTTCCTTAAAATAATATGTAATATCGCTAAATCATTTTAAGTTTTGGCATTGTCAAGCGTTGGCTAATATGGGTTATATATTAGTTAACTGCAATTTTCTTGTTCAATTCTTAAATTGCTTTACTATATCCATTCGGTTTTTTTTATGATGCAAAATGTTGAAAAGATGAGTGACTCTTTATTAGAGAGGCTACCTAGTGTGCGTGGTAGCTATCGTGAGAATGTTAATCTGGCAAAGATTAACTGGTTCAATGTTGGTGGTAATGCACAGGTCGTTTTCCGCCCGCAAGATGTTGAAGATCTGTCATTCTTTTTAAAGAACAAATCTGACGATATAAAAGTTACTGTGCTTGGTGTCGGCTCAAATCTTTTAGTTCGGGACGGTGGTATTGATGGAGTTGTCATAAGGCTTGGCCGTGGTTTTACCGAGTTAAAATGTGAAGGCACAAAGCTTACAGCTGGTGCGGGGGCACTTAGCTTTAATGCTGCTATGTATGCGGCATCCGGTGATATTGCAGGTCTTGAATTTTTATGTGGCATTCCGGGGACTATAGGTGGAGCGTTGTTTATGAATGCAGGTGCGTATGGTTCTGACGTTTCCTCAGTTTTGGAAAGTGCCGAAATAATTGATGAGGCGGGAAATATAAATACCGTTACACCTTCGGATATTGGCTATATATATAGGGGCAATACATTACCTGATGGGGTAATATTCACTAAAGGCGTATTTAAAGGGCAGCATGGCAAGCGTGTGGATATTGAAAATAGAATCAATGATATAACAAATGCAAGAGCTGATACACAGCCGATAAAAAGTCGCACTAGTGGAAGTACGTTTAAAAATCCAGATGGGAAAAAAGCGTGGCAGCTAATTGATGAGGCTGGTTGTCGTGGTATGAAAATAGGCGGAGCTCAGGTTTCGGAAAAACATTGTAATTTCTTTATTAATACTGGAAATGCCACAGCAGAAGATATAGAAAAATTAGGAGAAGAAGTTAGAAAGAGGGTCAAAGAAACAAGTGGTGTTGAACTTCAGTGGGAAGTGAAGATAATAGGAAATAAAAATACGTAAATAGGGTGTTGTAATGGCAAAAAAGCATGTAGCGTTATTGGTAGGGGGATTGTCGGCTGAAAGAGAAGTTTCCCTGATGTCAGGTGAGGGAATTGAAAGGTCATTAAAAAAGCTAGGCTATAAGGTTACTACTATTGATGTCGGTCGGGATATTGCGAAAAAGCTGGAGAAAGTAAAGCCGGATATAGCATTTATAGGCTTGCACGGTAATTATGGAGAGGATGGATGTATCCAGGGTGTCCTTGAAATAATGGGCATACCTTATACGCATTCAGGGGTTATGGCATCGGCACTTGCCATGAACAAATTATATACAAAATATGTAGGCAAAGACTTAGGAATATTATTCCCTAAGCACCAGATATGCAACGCTAAGCAGGTGGCAGACGGTGAGATAAAAATGCAGCGGCCTTTTGTAATTAAGCCGGTTAGTGAAGGATCTAGCGTCTGTACTTATATTATAAATGAAGGCAATAAGTTGCCCCAGTATGATGAATTAAAAAACTATGACGAATTTTTGATAGAAGAATTTATCCATGGAACTGAACTTAGTGTTGCAGTTTTAGATAGCGGCCCTCTTGGTGTAATTGAGCTAAGACCAAAAGAGGGGTTTTATGATTACGCTAATAAATATAGTGATGGCAAAACAGATTATGTAATGCCCGCACCTATAGATAAGAAGCTATATTATGAAGTGATGGGATATTCATATAAGTTGCATCATGCACTTGGATGCAGTGGGCTTACAAGAAGTGATATAATCTTGGATGATGATGGGAATCTGTATTTCTTAGAAATCAATACGCATCCGGGCTTTACTGAATTTTCTTTAGCTCCTAAAATTGCAAAACATGCTGGAATGAGCTATGATGCATTAGTAGAATATCTGGTAGAGAATGCTAAATGCCACAACTAAAGAAACAACAAAAGAAACGTAAGCGTAGCAGGAAGAGAAGGTCGAAGCTTTTTCGCTTTTTCTCTTTTATGTGGAGGATGCTGAAGGTTCCTCAGCTTGCTGCTAGTTTTGCGGTTTTTGTTTTTGTAGTATGGTTCTATTATTCAGGTAACTATGATTCTACTAAGCAAAATATTATAAGTGCAAATGGTTATGTTTCCGAAAGAGCTGGTTTGGTGCTGGAGGATATATTGCTAGAAGGACAAAAATATACCCCAAAAGAAGATATAATCAGTATAATGACCAATGCTACTATTGAAGATGATGAATATCTGACAATAGGTGACCCCATTTTAAATATTGACCTGAAAAAAATAAAACAAAAGCTGGAAAAGCTTACCTGGGTAAAATATGCATCGGTAGAGAGGCTTTTCCCGTCTACTTTGAGTGTTAGTATAATTGAGCGTCAGCCGCTTGCCTTATGGCAAAATGAAGGGGTTGTACAATTAATTGATAATGAGGGGGATATTATCAATACAAATAATATAGAGAAATTTTCTGATTTTATTATTTTAGTTGGCGAGGAATCTCCTTCACATGCACAGTCCTTGTTTAATCTTTTAAATACACAGCCGAAATTGGTAGAAAGGGTCTCATCAGCGATAAGGGTTGGTAAAAGGCGTTGGAACGTAAGGTTCTTAAATGATATTGAGGTTAAGCTACCGGAAGAAAACGCTAGTAAAGCTTGGGCGAATCTTGCAAGTTTGCAGGAAGAAACGGGTATCTTAGATACTGATGTGAAAAATATCGATCTAAGGATTGAAGATCAAAATAAGATTTTTGTTAAGTAAGCTATACTGTAATTGAACTTATAAAAAAAATTCTCTATATTAGGGTGAATCTAAAAAAAAATACTTATGTCAAAACTTAATAATAACATAATTGCGGTTTTGGATATCGGAAGTGCAAAAGTTGTATGCTTTATTGCACGTTATATAAGTGATGGCGAATTCTCAGTAATAGGTATTGGACACCAAGTTGCAGAGGGAATCAAGTCCGGCGTTATTATAGATATTAAAAGTGCGGAAGAATCTATACGCTTGGCAGTTGGAGCTGCTGAAGAAATGGCGGGTATCAATATTGACCGTGTTATTGTCAATGTGTCAGGAAATAAATTAAAATCCAACCTTACTAAAATTGATCTCAATGTAAATGGCAGGGAAGTAACAGAACATGATATTGGCCAAATAATAAATAACGGTATTGAGAAATTCACTAACCAACAAGAGGTTATTCATTGCATACCCATAGATTATGATATTGATGGCACGGGTGGGATAAAAAATCCTGTAGGAATGTATGGTAATAACCTGAGAGCTAATCTGAATGTAGTGACGATTGGCTCTTCTAACATACTTAATCTTAATAATTGCCTTGCAATGTGCCATCTCAATATTGAAGGATATATTGCATCAACTTATGCATCGGCAGTTGCTTGCCTGACAGAAGATGAGAAAGAACTTGGAGTTACCCTGATAGATTTTGGAGCAGGCTGTACTTCGGTTTGTATCTTTAAAGGCGGGAAAATGACTTTCTTGGAGACCATTCCTGTTGGCGGAAAGCATATTACAAACGATATCGCAATTGGCCTTTCAACTACAGTAGAAATAGCTGAAAGAGTAAAGAACCTGCATGGTAATGTGTTTAAAGCTGAAAAAGATGAGCAGGAGATAATAGACTTAATACCACCGGGTGAAGATGAAGCTTTGGATGTTAGCCAAGTGCAAAAATCAGATCTTATATCGATTATAAAACCTCGTGCCGAAGAGATACTTGAGCTTGTATATAAGTCTATAGATAAATTCGGTTTTCATAATGCGGGGGGGAAAGTTGTTATAACAGGTGGTGCTAGCCAGATAAGAGGAATGGATGATTTTGTTGAACAAAGTCTACAACGTACCGTTAGGGTTGGTTCGCCTCAGTTTATTGAAGGGATGGCTGAAAGCACCAAAGGTACAGCTTTTTCTACATGTGTGGGTATGATTTTACTTACAAAGCAGCAAAGGGATAATAAAGTATTTAACCTTAGTAATAAAATGGCTGGAAAAGGCTTTGTTGGAAAAGTGTTCTTTTGGCTTAGAAATAATTTTTAATATGAATAAAGCAATAAAAAACTTTTTTAAGAGGATATTAAACAGACCGCAGCCTGAAGAGTCTTTTTTGGTATGTGTAAAAATGGGTATAAAAGCCTTTATAACAATATCATGTCTTTCGGCGATAGGACATTTCTCAGGACAGCCCTTAATCATAGCACCTTTTGCAGCTAGCTGTATAACTATATATACCGCACCTAAAGAAGAGTTCGCTCAGCCTATGAACGTTATTGGCGGTTATCTTATCGCCAGTTTTATTGGTATTCTTGCTATAATATTATTGCCCCATCAATGGTGGATTCTTGGCTTGGTACTCTTAATAACAATATCAGCCATGGCATATCTAAGGGTTACACATCCGCCAGCAGGTTCAATACCTTTTGTGATATTCTTTTATCATCCATTCGATGCGTTATATGAGGTATTAATACCTGCTATCGTCGGGAGCTTCGGAGTGGTAATTATGGCTCTCATCCTGAACAATATCCCATTTGCCAAAAGGGAGTACCCCAGGAAGTTGTAGTTAATTTAGCGGTTGTTTTAATCTACATTAACCGGTGGTGGAGGGAGTATAACTTCATCCGTTTCTGACCTCATAGACTTAACTTCGTGCAGTGTGTTTTCGTTTTCAATGACAAATGGATGGTTAAAACCAAAGTGCCCTTTAAACTCTTCTAAAGATTGGCTTAAAAAGTCGATGGCAGTATTAAGGTCGCCATTATTAGCATAGGCAATGCCTAAGTTTTTTATGACATTGATAGTTAGCCTGTGGAATCTACCTAATAATTTCACCCTCATTGCAAGGGCTTTCTCAAGTAAGAAAACGGCTTTATGGAATTCGGAGGTTGCAGAATACACATTTGCCAAGTTGCTTTGCACTTGCGCAAGTGCAAAGCTTTCTTCGCCATCTTTTTCTAAGATGTCGATAGCTCGCTTATACTGATATACGGCTTTTTCATAGTATTCTTTATTATGTAATGACATGTGCCAGTAGAACAATCCGATATGATTGAATGTTTTTGCCGTAATCGGATGTTCCGGGCCATAATGCTTTGACGATTTGTCATGTGCTTCGTTATATAGCTTTTCTGCTTCTTCTGTATGATTAACTTCTATTAGCTCTGCTCGCCTTAATATAGATTCAATGGTAATGTTATCAACATAATCCTTTTTAAGCATCCTTTGTCTGATTTTTACGGCTTTGTCGTATAATTTTTCTGCTTCGGATAAATGATTCAGATTCCTATATAGTAATCCTAGTTCCAGCATTACATTTGCAGAAGCAAGAGGGAAGTTATTTTCAATAACCTCAAGGCTGTTAAGGTAAATTGTTTCAGTTATCTGCGAGTCGCCGTTATAGTAATGATATCTACCAAGGGCAAGAATCGGAAAGGATATGTCGTATCCCCTATCAAAATAAGAGCGTGTGGTAAGGGAATCTTTTATATAAGGCAGAAGCGTATCTATTTTCTTTATGTCTTCGGCTATTAGGTTATCCGGCAATCTTTTCGTTTCAAAAGCTATGAATTTACAAAAACTGCGTCTGGCTTTGTATTGGTTGTAATCAGATTTTAGCTTTTTGAAGAAAAAAGGAATAAAGACCTTGCGAAGTCTGAAGTGATTATTTTCCGTTTTTATAAGCAGGTTATGTTTACATAGTTTTGATATTGATTTTGCGATGTCTGATTTTTTCTTATTATTGGCGTAAAAATTATATATCAAGCTGATTTGCTTAATAGAAAGTGGATTGCTATGTAGCATGCTTAGTAAGGAGATAAGTAGCTTAGTATTACTGTCTAGGCCTTTATAGTATTTTTCTAGCGCAGAGACTAACTGTTCATATTGAGAAATATCATCTTTATTAAGAGTGTCTAAAATAACATTGTTCTCTTTTAAGGATGTATAAATTTTAAATATATCTAATAATTTATTGGAATTAACATTTTTAAAAAGACCGGTTAATTTTACCGATAAAGGTAAGTTTTGAATGATAGTACAATATTGCATATTCCTTATATCCTATGATAAATGAAACTATTCATTTATTTTATATCAACTAACAATCGATATAACAATATAATAAGTGCAATCTACGGGTGGAGTTTTAGTCTTGCCAGAAATAAGAGGAGAATAACACAAGCAGCGTGAATATCTCTAGTCTTCCTAATAGCATGGCAAAAGATAGTACCCATTTTGCAGTCGATGGAACTGTTGCATAATTACCGGCAGGGCCGATAGTGTCGCCAAGGCCTGGGCCTAAATTTGCAAGGGTGGCGGCAGCTCCGCTCATGCTTGAGATATAATCAAGCCCGCACAGGGATAATATTAAAGCCAGAACCTGAAAGGAAAAGGCGAAGAGTATTATATAGCTCATGACCGAGCCTGTTATCGCTTCGGATAACGGCTTGCCGTTGAAGCGTGGGCGGATTATAGCATGTGGCTGTATAAGGTGGTTTATCTGCGTTTTTGCGGTCTTATATAAAACCTGAAAACGGAATATCTTTATGCCTCCCGTTGTGGAGCCTGTGCAGCCTCCTACTACTGACAATAAGAATATCAAAGTAATTGCAAAGCCGCCCCATTGAGAGTAATCAGCAGAAGCGAAGCCGGATGTTGTTGTAATTGATATAATGTTAAAGGTAGATAAACGCAGCGCTTCAAAATAGTGAATGTCTTTGACAAAGCTTAACCACAAACTGCAAATGAAAACACTCAATATGATTATTGAAAGATACCATTTTACCTGTGAATCCTTGTTGAACGCCTTTATGTTGCCTTGCAGGGCGTTAATGTATAACACAAAAGGTATACCACTTGCCAGCATGAAGAATGACATTACATATTCAATATTAGGGTTATTGAAATACGCAATAGACTGGTCATGCGTTGAAAAACCTGCTGTAGCTACCGTAGTCATGGCATGGTTTATGGCATCGAACTGCCCCATGCCTACCCATATCAACATAATGCAGCATATAACGGTCAGTAATAGATAAACACTTCCTATTGCAAAGGATATTTGTGTTGTACGGGGAAGTATTTTCTCTGACTTATCCGATGATTCTGTTCTAAATAACTGCATACCACCGATATTTAGCATAGGTAAAACTGCTAGGGCTACTACGATTATCCCGATTCCGCCTATCCATTGTAAAATAGAACGCCAAAGCAAAATACCAGGAGGCATTTGATCCAATCCTTCAAGTATTGTAGCACCTGTTGTGGTAAGGCCGGACATCGACTCAAAAAATGAATCGGTGAAAGATAATCCCATTCCTGAGAATTTAAATGGAAAAGCGGCAAATGTAGCTAGTGCAAGCCAACTTCCGGTGGTAAGCACGAATGCTTGTCGTATGTTCAAATTACCCGTTTGCCCTTTATTAGTAAGTGTAAGGCTAAGCCCTACGAAAAATGTTAAAAATGCAGACAATAAAAATCCTACCCACTCTTGGTCATGTGCCAAATAGTCAAATATAGCCGGTATTAGCATGAAAGAAGCTAGGATGGTAAGCAATATACCTATTGCATATAAAACTGGTCTGAAGTTAAACATTTTATCTTATAATTATGATTACTAACAATTGTTATTAGCAATTTTACATTAGCTGTTCAACTACATAATGCTCTTTATTATGTTTTGGGCAGTTAAACGAGGAACATTAGGCTAAATATTTATTTCTGTACGGGTAGGTGACGTTATTAATTCAATAAATTCTTGTCTGGTTCTTTCGTCTTTCCTAAATAGCCCAAGCATGTGACTTGTTTTCATTATCACACCAGACTTATGCACACCCCTTGTGCTCATGCATTGATGAGTTGCTTCAATCACTACAGCTACACCTCTGGGCTGCAACACATCATTTATGGTGTTGGCTATCTGTGCTGTAAGTTTTTCCTGAATTTGCAGGCGTTTTGCATATGCGTCAGCAATACGTGCAAGCTTGCTTATTCCTACAACTCTTTTATCAGGTATGTATGCAATGTGGGCTTTACCAATTATTGGTAGCATGTGATGTTCACAGTGTGATTCAACTCGGACATCTTTTAGGATAATCATCTCGTCATATCCTTCGGTCTCTGAGAATGTTCTTTGTAGAAGTTCCTCAGGATCAACCTGATAACCTCCAAAGAACTCACCAAAGCTTTTTACAACACGCTTTGGAGTGTCTTGCAAACCTTCGCGACTGGAATCTTCGCCTATCCAATCTAATATAGTTTTTATAGCAGCTTCAGCTTCTTTTTGAGTTGGTCGTGACATATCGCTTCTTTATTTCTTTATTTTAGCGTGTTTGTACTAATAATTTAACTGTCTTTCAAGCATAATTTGTTATCATAGAATTAAATCTATGTAACGTTATTGTTTTTTTGTTTCTTAGCTATTGAACAAAACGCAACTATAATGAAAAGAAGTCCTCCAAGTATTGCCATAGAGCCGCCAGCAAAGAACATCAACTTAGGGAAAATATTTGTTATTTCATGAGAAGATGCTGCTGATTTCCTCAATGCGCCATATCCACCCATCCATGCCAGACCTGTTATATGTAATATTTGTCCGACGCCATATATATATGGCTGCGCAGTAGCTATTTTTCCTTTTATCGGGGAATATCCAACCTTAGGCAGCATGTAATAGCAAAAGGCGATAAAGCATAAGGTGACTGCTACTATTGATCCATGGTAATGAGCTGGTATCGTAACGTTAACTCCGCTAATCATATAACCCAAAACCCCGCCATAGCCAAATAGTATTATGGATAATATAAGGCTGGCTTTTATAGCGTGCGGTATATCTTTTGCCATTTTTGAAGAAAGTGCGCCGAATATTATCGCGCCACCTATGAATAATGCTGATAACCCGCCGCCATGCCGCATTTGTTGGGTAAATAGGTGGAAAACATTATCCGACATATAAAATAATGGGGAAGGGATGGTAATTATAAGATTTAATGCAAGGAACACAAAAATAACTTTGTTGGGTAATAGTTGTTTTATGTTGCAAACCGATGCAAGCCATACCCATATAACAAGCATGCAGGCGGTGAAGGTGTATTGTAAAACGTGCCCTCCGCCCCAAAAGATAGTTTCGTAATAATGTAAAAAGTCACCATCTGTTGGCACTGGTGTCATGTGGTGAGCTATGTAGAAACAAAGGGCGGATATGGCTGTAATAAGTGCTGAAATATATATGGCAGCACTTAAGAGACCTTCCTTAACTCTTTCGAACATGGCAAGTGTGAGAAAAACCTTAAATAAAATACCTGTAGCAAATATACTCAAGCCTATCATGAATGTGGGGTTTTGTAGTACAGGAACATAGTTGTTCTTTAATGGGTTACTTTCCCCAATAAAAGGGGCGATAGTAATTAGCGCAGTACCAACAGCGGCCAACACAAAACAGGTGCGGTTCAATTTGTAATAGGCAGGACAGGCAAGCAGGCTCCATAGCGCCCCTGCAATAGATAAGAACCATACCACCACTGATAAATCTACGTGAACTACGAGTGCTGTTGCGAAAATATGTTCCACATCAAACTTATCGGCAAAATACGAACCACGTAAAATAACCGGGGGCAATGAATATATTCCCGCAGCGGCGAGTGAGAATATGGCTAACAACAGCCAGTTCTTAATTAGCTTTAACCTGTTATCGTCAGGTATATTTAAATCTAGACTTTTTGTCATATTTTTATATAGTTCGTTACAGAAATGTCATTCCATGAATTTTCCTAAATTGTTTTCATAGGATGACTAAAATATATTGATACATATATCAGTGAAAGTTTTTAGTTCAAGGTTTGTTTTATAAAGATATGGCAACGATAGTAGATAATAACTCAGGTTTTTCTTCAGAAAAGAAAGTAAGCGATTATAATAAGAAGATTGCTATATGGCTTTTTTTCTGCTGCTTCATGGTTGCTTTAATGGTTGGTATCGGCGGAGTTACACGCCTTACCGATTCAGGGTTATCCATGACTGGCTGGAAGCCGGTTACCGGCTGGTTACCGCCACTTAATGAAAGTCAGTGGATGCAGCATTTTAACGGATATAGGCAAAGCCCGGAATATAAGTTTATTAATGCAGGTATGAGCCTTGATGAGTTTAAAGGAATATTCTGGCTTGAATATATTCACAGGCTGGCAGGGAGAATAACAGGTTTGGTGTTTTTTATACCATTGCTGTTCTTTATTGGTAAAAAAGCTATAGATAAATCGTTAGGATTTAAGCTCTTTGGGGTGCTTTGCCTAGGTGGCTTTCAGGGAGTTGTAGGCTGGCTTATGGTAAGCAGTGGACTAAAAGATGCACCACATGTTAGTCAATATTGGCTGGCGTTTCATTTATGTATGGCATTTATTTTGTTCTCTATTTTGTTCCTGATGGGACTCAAAAGATATATCGGTGATAAAAAATATATGGTCAATCCAAGGGGGCTGGATAAGTTCTCTCGTTTTGTTACTGCCTTGATATTTATTCAGGTTTTCTGGGGGGCTTTGGTAGCAGGGCTTGATGCAGGGCTAATATATAATACATTTCCATTGATGGAAGGTGCGTTGATACCTGATGAGCTTTTTGTTTTACCGGCCTGGTACATGAACTTTTTTGATAATATAAAGACAGTACAGTTTACTCACAGGTGCTTAGCTGTTTTCTTGTCCCTTGTTATCTTTATATTCTGGTTAAAGGCCAGAAGAACACCAATATATAAAGCAGCTAATCTATTGATGCTGGTTTTGGTCGCGCAGTTCACACTTGGCGTGCTTACTTTGATACATGTTGTGCCAATACATCTTGCATCAGCACATCAAATGGTAGCATTACTTCTTTTTGCTGTGTCTCTACATATAAATTATGTGAGTAAGCAAAAATAAACCTCACTAGCATAAAGTGTAGTGGGTTTTGTTTTACTATCGTTCTAGTGCGGCGTTTGAGCTATCAATTTTTGCAGACCAGTCAGTATTTTTATTAGAATTGCTGTCTAGACCCAATCTTTCTACCATTGTGCTTAGGTTGTTTACTTCACTCGTTCTTACCTTCTTTTTTGGGCGCTCATCTTCTAAAGTTGTAGTTTCAAGCGCAGCAGCTAATTCATTTGCTTGATGCTCTTCACGCGCTCTTTTGCCTAAAGCCTCAATTCTTGCACTCACTGTTCCCTCTGATATGAGGCCTGCGCCGCGCCTTTCGAACCGTCGGCCATGGTTTTGAGCGGCACTTCTTTCTATTTCTTCGGACATATCTTCGTAGCCGTAATCTTCACTAGTTTCTTTTGTTGGCATTATTGCCTCCACATTTGATTTGTTTATTTTTTAACTATTTTATAGTAGGTGATTTATTACAAATCAATGATTTTGTACGGTTCGATAATTAGTAAGAATTTTTAGTTGTAATACAAATTAAAAAGTAGTGGATTTTTAATCAAAAACACTTATGTTGTGTGTGACATAAATTTGATAAAATAAATTAAGATGATCGATTACTCAAAATACTTTTCCAATGCGATTGATAAGTTAAAAGAAGATGGTAATTACAGGGTTTTTACAGACCTTGCCAGATATGCGGGGGAATTTCCTAAGGCAAAGGACTACTCAAGCGGTAAGGATGTAACTATCTGGTGCAGTAATGATTATTTGGGAATGGGACAGCATCCTGATGTTATTTCAGCTATAGAAGATGCGGCAAAAAATATGGGAGCGGGTGCAGGCGGTACAAGGAATATTGCCGGCAATAACCACTCAGTTGTTGAACTGGAAAATGAATTGGCGCACCTGCATGGTAAAGAGCGATCTTTGGCGTTCGTATGTGGATATGTTGCAAATGAAGCAACGCTTAGCACTTTAGCTAATATTCTACCTGATGCAGTTACTTTTTCAGACCAACTTAACCATGCGTCGATGATACAGGGAATCAGGTCGGGTAAGTCTGAAAAATATATTTTCCGCCATAATGATGTTGAGCATTTAGAAGAATTACTTAAAAAAACAGATATAAACAGACCGAAAATTATTGCGTTTGAATCTGTTTATTCAATGGATGGTGATATTGCGCCTATTAAAGAGTTTTGTGATCTAGCTGATAAATATAATGCAATTACGTATCTGGATGAAGTTCATGCGGTTGGTATGTATGGTGATATTGGAGGCGGAATAGCGCAGCGTGAAGGGATTCAGGACAGAGTGACTATAATTCAAGGCACATTGGCAAAAGCTTACGGGGTTATGGGGGGCTATATTGCCGCTGATGAGTCTATAGTTGATGCTATAAGAAGCTATGCCCCGGGTTTTATATTTACAACAGCATTGCCCCCGTCTTTAGCGTCGGCTGCAACTGCTAGTATAAAACATTTGAAAAATTCTGATGTTGAAAGGAAGTCGCAGCAAGAAAGAGCTGAGCGTTTAAAATCAATGTTACGTCAGTGCCAAATTCCTTTTATCGATTCACCTACGCATATAGTTCCTGTTATGGTTGGTGACGCTGAACAGGCCAGAAAAGCTTCAGAGTTGTTGTCAGATAAACATAGTATTTTTGTACAGCATATAAATTTCCCTACAGTTCCAAGAGGTACAGAAAGGCTTAGGATAACTCCAAGTCCGTTCCATACGGATGAAATGATGGAAAAACTGGTCGGCGCTCTTTGTGAAGTGTTTGATTCACTTGAAATTAAGCGTGTGGCTTAGATTTTTTTGGATAGACACGGATACTTTATTTCGTAAAATTCGTTATTGCTAATCTTTGGCCAATAAGTTAACTATGGCGTGTTTTTTAATTAATATATCAGAATATAGGTTATTAGATGGTTATTTCGATGCATAAATCAACTTGTCAAAAAGATGTAGTGAAGTCAGTTAAAGCTGCAATAGGGATGGCAAAAATTGAAGAGTTAGCCGATAATATGAATTATCGTTATGCCGTTGAAAGAGCCGTATCTAATTATGTAGGAGCCGAAGGAACTGAGCATGAGATTAACCTTAGAGAGTATGATTCTGGTGAAAAAGTTGAATATGTAGGCAAGATGGAAGCGCCTTTAATGAGATCTATCATTAAAGGTCTTGGTTCAAACAGAGGGATTGAATCTTTTGCAGTGCCCGGTGAAGTACTAAGTGAAGATGCGAAAATCATTCTGGCGGATTAT
>Ga0213866_10000298_pt1 | contig 41263 bp, 20 predicted proteins | sample PICome_11_FD_160079 | JGI IMG/M metagenome (GOLD analysis project Ga0213866, IMG submission 160079) | Coastal seawater microbial communities near Pivers Island, North Carolina, United States - PICO284 | ecosystem: Environmental > Aquatic > Marine > Coastal | place: USA: North Carolina...
ATCACCTTGGATACCTTGATCACCCTGGACGCCCTGGTCTCCTTGGATGCCTTGATCGCCCTGTATTCCTTGGATGCCTTGATCGCCCTGTACACCTTGATCGCCCTGGATGCCCTGAACACCTTGCTGACCTTGGTTACCTTTAACACCAACTGTACCTTGGACGCCCTGGATTCCCCTTTCTCCTTCAGTTCCTTGTACTCCTTGTTCGCCTTGGTTACCTCTTAATCCTTGAGATCCCCTTTCTCCCTGAACACCTTGTTCACCCTGAATACCTAGATCACCCTGGATACCTTGGTCACCCTGAATACCTTGATCACCCTGGATACCCTGTTCACCCTGTTGACCTTCATCACCCTGGACACCCTGGACACCTTGTTCGCCTTGAGGACCATCTTCGCCTTGGATGCCTTGTTCTCCCTGGACTCCATCGTCGCCTTGGATACCTTGCTGACCTTGGGGACCATCTTCGCCTTGGATACCCTGAATACCTTGGTCTCCCGCCCCCTGGATACCTTGTTCGCCTTGAATACCCTGACTAGCTTGTGGACCTTGGAGACCCTGAGTTCCCTGGTCGCCAACACCTTGTCCACCCTGAATACCTTGTTCACCTTGAATACCTTGTTCACCTTGGTTACCAGTTCTACCTTGGGCTCCCTGAACACCTTGAATACCTTGATCACCCTGAATACCTTGATCACCCTGTACACCTTGATCGCCCTGGATGCCCTGAACACCTTGCTGACCTTGGTCTCCTTGATCACCCTTAGTTCCTTGAGAACCCTGGAAACCTTGAATACCTTGGTCACCCTGAATACCTAGATCACCTTGGATACCTTGTTTACCTTGGTTACCATCATTACCCTGGATACCTTGGTCGCCTTGAGCACCATCAGCACCTTGGACACCTTGAGGACCTACAATTTGTCCTACATTGACCCAAGTAACACCGTCATATACCCAAAGCTCTCCGGTTAATTCATCAATAACACCATCGCCAATAACGGCAGCTGGGAATTCAAAGGACAATAATCCTTCGGGATCATTAGGTCCTCCGAGACCACCGTTGTAAGTCGCATTAACGTTTAGAACAGATCCAATAATGTTTACAGACTTACCATCAGCACCCTGAATACCATCGCCCTGGATACCCTGAACACCCTGATTACCTTCGCCTTGAACACCCTGAAGACCTTGAACACCTTGTTCACCATCACCCTGGATACCCTGAGTACCCTGAGCTGCTTGCTCACCTTGAATACCCTGAATACCTTGTCCGCCTTCATCAATTAAAAGCCATTCTCTAAGACCATTTTCATCCGATTTTAAAACATAAACTTTTCCTTCTGGTGGAGGACCAGGAGGCGCATCCAAGTTCGGTTCAGCTTCTTCGAGCGCCAAATATTCGTATCGATCATCACCCAAAGAAGGATCTACAGGGGATTTGACCTTTACTCTATTACTAAGGAGTCTGCTAATCTCGGACATTTAATTATATCAAGCGGATGTTTCTAGAATACTTGCAATAAACTGTAGATCATTGGGGTCAAGGTTATTGTCTGATCCAACTACTTTAATGTAGTCGTCAGTCTCTAACACCAATTTACCAGTTAATAAATTCAAGGTATCATTTGGAGGAATAGTGAAGTTTGAAACAATATCGGTTTCAATTCCACCTCTTCCGAATTTGAATGATACCTGCTCATTAGTGTCACCGGTATTTGTAATCTGTGCTAATAAGAATACAGACTTAAATCCAAGAGGTGCTGTATAAACAGTTTGCTCTACGGTATTTACTACTGATGTAATTGTTTTAAAATTATTTAGGGGTAAACCAGCCATTGTTTTTTAGTTATGATAGGGCGAGAATGAAGGGGGTTACTGTAACGAAGAGCGATCTTTGGAATGAATCTCCAGACAACGTACCAGTGTTCTGGTTAATCTGTAGACCCTGACCGATTCTAAAGTTACCTAGGTGGTCGGTACTAGTGAAAGCAACTTTACCACCGTTAAGTTCAACAACCTCTCTTGTCTGAATAGGAACACCACCCCGAGCAGGGATAGCTTCTTGAATCTTAGTTCCAGCTCCTACATATTCCATACAATGAGAGTTGGCGATAATCTTAGTTAACTGGAAGAAGTAAACCTCGTCGCCATCATTCAAGGTAAAAGCAATGTTTTCATCAGTTGTGATGGTTGCTTTACCATCTACCACATCGGTAGAAGTTAGGATACTGTAGTATTGCGGATACATTTCTGGAACCGCTACTGCTCCAACACCGCCACCACCAATTAATTGAACGTTAGGTGGATCAATAAACTGAGAACCACTGGAAACAATGGTAATCTCGGTAACTGAACCATTTTCAACGGTAGCAATAGCTTGAGCGGGAATACCGCTTGGACCTGTTGGAGAATCAATTACAACACTAGGAGAACTGGTGTAACCAGTTCCACCGTCAGTTATATTTATCGTCTGAACAAAGTAATAAGGTTTGCCGTTATTGCCAATTGTAATTCCCTGACCTACGTATGGTTCTCTTGGAAGATCCTTGAGATTAAACTCAGCGCCAGGAGCTTGTGTTCCATCTACTTTACAAGTGTATTGTAAAGGTCCAACACCATCAGCGACTAGACCAAAGTTACCAAAGTCAGTGTTGGAGTTTGTAATCGAGCATGTAGAACCAGCAGTTAGATACACAGCACGGTCACAACAAATCTCGAAGATAGAAACTAACTGAGTGTATCCTCCGTTGACAATAACAATACCGTCTCCACCTTGGTTGTACTGTGTATAAGAGTCAAGAACGAAGGAAGCTGTTCCCTCAGCAAGGTTACCATCCACAATCAAACCACTACCTGTAGTAGTTAGAGAGGTACAGTTCTGTACATATGGAGATCTAGTAATATTACCAGCAGTTCCAATATAGTATTCGAAGGTTAGTTCTTGATCAGTAAAGTCAGCACCATTAGCAGTGCTTAAAGTAATTACCTTGTCCTGGATCTTTTGGACAACTGCTGCAGTTGCTACACCATTGCCAAGAACATACATTCTTTCTTTAATACCCTGGGTATTATCGAGGGTAATCTCATAAGATCCCTTAACACCACTACCGGTCTTAGTGAAGTTATCTCCAATCTTAACTTTGGGGAAAGAACAAGTGTAAGATGGTGCTAGGTGACCCGAGAATGTAACGTTCGTAATGTATCCACCATTCTCACAGTAGATTAGATTCTTAGTAGGATCATCTGGATAGATGCTAACATCACGGAGGTTATCACCAAAGATACCTGTGTTTGGAGGTAAGGTAATAGGAGTCTGCTCGGTGTATACACCAGACTTAACAAACACAGTTGTTTTGAAGGATGGTAACTGTGCTGGTACAGAGAAAGGACCATCGTAAATTAGCATATCTTCAATGATGTTCCAGTAGTTATCAATTGATGATAGAACGTCTTGACAATATGGGTAGTCGAAGTCAGGAATTACTTCTGGATCAGTGTAAAGTGGTTCGAAACTATACTTGGGTTCATATAGATCATTAGAAGCAGAAACAATCCATTGATTTGCTGCTTTCTTCATGATGTCTCTAGCAGTACGATAAGCAAGGATGGACTGCTCTAGTTCGCCATCAATGTAAATCAACTTACCTGTCTTGTTGTCGAAGTAGAAATTGGCAATATCAGTTGTGTTAACGTTACCACCAACCTTGAGGTCAGTAGCAATTCCTACAACAATGTATCCAGTATCACGGAAGCATAGTGATTCAGTCTTCTTCCAACCTGTTCTGCCTCTATTTTCCTTAACTGTATCTAGATAAGCTAGACTCTTATCTGTAAGTACTTTTTCTAGAATAGCGGATAGGTTATCAACAGCATACTGAACATCAACACAAACCTTGTCAGAACCAGACTTAGTATAATCTCTTGCTACAAAGTTTAGACCATACTCTTCAGGACCACGGAATAGTTCTAAATCTTTAGTGTATAGTTGGTTTGTAAGAGCTTTCTTTGCCCACTTAGCAGCTGCCTTGAAAGCAACAATAGATTGTACTTCCTCTTCAAAGAGTCCGTTAGGCAAGAAGGTTCCCTCGGTATCAAAGTATGCTCTGGCAACTGTAATTGTGTGGATGTTACCGCCACAATACAAGTCTTCAGCAATTGCTCTTGCTACATAACCAATATCTCTACGGCACTTGACTTCATTTACCCCAGGAGATCCTGCTGATACAGATGGTAGGTTGGTGTTATTTCCATCTGATAAAGTAGTAGTAACGATAGCAACCAAAGCATCAATCTCTGTTTGAACATCTTGACACTTATTTGGATAAACCTGTCCGTCATCTGTAACGGTAAGGTCTCTCTTATAAAGAACATTTTGAATAGCGTCCTTCATTACTACCGCTGCTTTATTGAAAGCGGTGAGCGTCTGAGGAACTTCGGCAGCGATAACATCAATTAAAGCATCTCCTGCTTCGGTTAGATAAGATACAGCAGCTTCAATACTGCTGGTATTCTTTCTTCCCTTGAGGTCTGCCATTACAGCATCGACAATGAATCCAATATCTCTACGGCATGTCTTACCACCTGGAGTGAGGAGAGAATCTGTATCTAAGAATACGCCTTCATCTAGACCAGGGAGATTTAATGTGTAATTAACATCAGCAGCTCCAGCAGTAATTTCGTCTACCTTAATGGCGGTTAGATTGTCAATCAGTGTTCTGACATTAGCACATGATAATGGATCGATATTACTCTTAGTAACAGGATCTGGCGTGAGAGTTAAATCTTTATAATATCCTGATAGATCAGCAGTTAGATAAGCAGCACCACCTGCTAGGTCTTCTGTGAATGTAAAGGAATCTTGGTTTGTAATAGATGCCTTCATCAACTCAGCAGCACATCTGAATACAAACAGAGACTCTTCAGTAGCACCAGATGGATGGAAAATATTTGGGATAAACTTTCCATCGGCATCAAAATAATATTCTGTGTTATATCTAATGTATCTGTTGCCTTGAGTGAAGACATCTAAAGATACAGCATCGATGAAATATCCAGTGTCTCTCTTACACTTATCAATCTGTGTTGATGTTAGGGCAGTGAAGAAAGCAGCATAGAGTGGGTTAGCAGCAGCAGCATCAAAAGCGTCATCGGTAATGAGTGCCTTGTTATTAATGATAAGGCGATATGAATCGAAGAATCTGCTGTTAAGTGTAGATGTATCATCACCTTGGAAAACATAATCTGGATGCTCAATAGCAATCTGTGCTAGTGATCTATCTAGGATTTCATTCTTGTTAAGACCGATTAGATTAGCAGCATCGTCAAAACGATCCTCGCGGAACTTTGTTTCTACTGGTAAGCTATTTAAGTTACCAGCAGTGATGGAATCGGTGATGATAGCAGTTAGCGAAGCAATAGATGACTGTACATCTACACAAGAATCTTCATTGCCAGACTCAAGAACAGGTCTGATAACTGTGCCTAAATTACTACCAGATAAACTTTCATTTGCGCCAGCATTAGTATATGTAAATGTATTAACACCAGTGACAATGATTGTACGATCAGCAGCGTCAAATGCTGTTCCAGTGCCAACAATGCTAACAACATCGTTAGTTTCCAAATCATGATCTACAGAAGTGGTGACAGTTGCAACGTTGCTGACTCTATCTAAACCAATAATCTTTTCAGCAAAAGTAGCAGGACCAGCAGAGATAGTTAAATCTTTGACATATAACTGGTTAGTTACTGCCTTCTGCATCATATCCCTTGCTTTATTAAATCCAGTTACTGACTGAGATTCTTCGCCAATTAATCCTGGATAGATGGGGACATCAGGAGTAATGAAATAATTTTGAGCAAGTTTACGAGAGTAAGTATTACCAGCACCTAGGAAGATATCTAGAGAAATGGCATCCACAAAATAACCAATGTCTCTTCCACACTTAGACTCGTTAGCAACAGGGTTGCCGTAGTTGAGAGGAGTAGCATTTAAAGTATTATATGCTACTACAGGATCTGTAATTGCTGTGTTGATAGCATCCTTAGTCAAACTAACCAGAGTTTGAATAGTTGCTCTTACATCAGCACAGTTAGTTGGATCTTGGTTGTTGACTCCGCCGTCATTGAGAATCGTTAGATCTTGCTTGAATAGATTGTTAGTTACTGCTAACTCCATTTGATCAGCAGCTTCTTGGAAAGCAACTACTGATTCTGCCTCTTCTCCGATGTCATTGTAGACACCACCAGGGAAGTAAGCGAGAGCATTTTGTACAGACTTGATGTTAGCTTCGTTGTATAGATCAGAAGAAACAGCATCAACTAAGTATCCAATATCACGCTTACACTTACCAGCACCAGCATTGTACTGACCGTTGTTTAGATAAGGTAGAAGATCTACATCATCGTTCTCAAACACGTCAACAATCATTGTTACAAGAGAGTCAACTGCCGACTGAACATCAGAACAAGCAGTGGGATCTGTATTAGGAACATCGCCACCAGATCCACCAAATACAGTAGGACCTACTACAACAGAAGGATCTGTAAAGAGGTATTGGTTAGAAACAGACAATCTCATTAGATTGCCAGCAAAGTTCCAAGCAAACACAGATGCTTTTTGCTCTTCGTCACTTAGTTCTGCTAGTCTTACACCATATTCATCAAAGTATTTTAAAGCAAACTCTCTGGAATATCTGTTGCCTCTGGTGAAGATATCTAGAGCAACAGCATTGACAAAATAACCAATGTCTCTACGGCACTTAGTTTCGATAGCAGCAAGGTTATCTGCAACCCCAGCACCAGCATGAAACTCCGGATACTCAGCTGGATTGTTTGTAATTTCTGATGCTGTGTTAGCATAAGTCTCGTTCTGAATGTCTCCAAAATTACCGATGATTAAACGATAACCATCATAGTAACGATAGTTTTCTACATTGCTTGCTGGATCACCAGGGAATACAAAGTTTGGATTAGCAATAGCAATTGCTGCTAATGCTCTATCAGCAATTTCATTCTTGTTAGCAAATACAAGGTTCGAAGCATCTTGATACTTACCTTGAGGAACATTGTCTACTTCAGGAATAACAGCAAATCCACTATCTCTTGAGGCAATCTCAGCACTAAGAACATCTCTTGCTAATGTAATTAAAGTATTGACTGTAGATCTTACATCAGCACAGGAGTTAACGTCTGTATTTGTGGCAGTATCGCCAGCTTCATTTCCGGCATTGTAAGTTGGGTTTCCGACTTTAATGTTTAAATCTTGATACCATGTCTCGCCATAGCTGGTTGCTTCTGTGGTTAGTGTGTACGTACCATTAGTTAGAGTAGCAGAAGTTTGGTTACTAATAGCAGCTTCCATGATAGCTTCGATATTATTGAAGCAAATAATAGTTGCTTGTTCTTCTCCTTCTAATCCGTTTAACTTAAATTCATTGTTTGAATCATAATACTGTAATAGATATTCTCTGGTATAACGTACAGCACTACCCAAGAACATATCTAAGGAAATAGCATCAACAAAGTATCCTAGGTCACGCTTACATTTATTGGGATTGCCAACAGGACCAGGAGGTGATACCGCCATATCATCATAAGCAAGATTAATAATTGTAGTACGGTTCTTTTGAACTAGACGATATGCATCTTTATATCTTGACTGTGGTGTCTCTACAGGATCTCCTGGATAAGAGAAGTTTGTACCGTCAGCTGCTGTTTCGGAAGTCAAAGCAATCTCAGCAAGAGATGTGTCTACAATCTCTCTACGGTTTTGTTGGATGAGACGATGTGAATCCTTATATCTTGAGAATCTATTTGTTTGATTGTCATTGGGGAAGTAGAAATCAGGATACTCCAAAGCAATCTCGGAGAGTGCTCTGTCCTGAATCTCATCCATGTTGGCATAGATTAAGTTTCTGGCATCTTTCCATCTACCAGACTCAGCAGGAGAATCTGGGAATACGAAACGGTTGTTGCTAGTTCTAGTAATGCCATCTAAGTTACCAACACCACCAGCATCAGTTCCGATTGCTTGGAAGTAAATCTCGGAAAGAGACCAGATAGCAGAGGCAACGTCATAGCATCCTTTGCCGTACTCTGTCGCTACAGGTGGTGTTGTTCTAGTAATACCAGTAATATCTCCAGCACCACTAGTGTCATCACCGACACCAAGGAGGACAAGTTCGAATAGGTTAGCAATGGTAAATCCAATGTCAGAACATCCTTCTCCATATGCTACAGCGGGAGTTGGCTCTGTTCTGGGGACAGCAATAGAACCAGCACCATTTAACTCATCAATGCCATCCCAAACCGCTCCAATGACAATTTGCATTAGAGAGTCAATAGTTGAAGCAACAACAGCACAATCAGGATCGGCAAGATCTGGTTGGATATCTGGATTGATTGCTTGGGTGAATGTATTGTTAGTTCCGCTTACTGGAGTAACAGCAATATTTCTCATCACATCGATTGCTACTAAAGAAGCATATTCAAATACCTTAGCAGCTTCTTCTCTTTCCTCATTTTGTAGAGTTGTAACAGGGGTTCCTGGTGGGAACTCTCCAGTTACATAAACGTTAGCAGCATCATATACTCTGTCGTTGCCGCCATAGACTAAGTTATATTGAATAGCGGAAAGAATATCTTTTACGTCATCAATACAATCTTGTGGTGTAGTACCAGCGCCAACAGGTGCAAATCCGGGGAAGTCAACCAACATACGGTCATATGCTTCGGCGGCAATGAAGTCTTTGTTTGCTTCGATTGTTCTGTAAGCATCTGCCTCATTGTTACCAATAAGAGCAAGAGGATCTAAGATAATCTTATCGCTAATATACTGAGTAAATCCATGAGTACCAACAATCTCAGCAGAAATATCTCTCTGTCCAATAATATCCCAGATTAGATATTGTGCCTCAAGGAAAGCATACTTGGTTTCATCACGCTCATCATCAATAATATCTCCAACATTTACACCTTCGAAAATACTTGTAGAGTATACGTTAGCAGCATCATATGTTTTATCGTTGCCACCGTAGAGCATATTGTATTTGATAACTTCGATGACATCTTTAATATCATCAATACAATCTGCTTCTGTAGTTCCAGCAGGAGGTGTGTGAGAAAGATCAGCTGCCATTCTGGCATATGCTTCAGCAGCAATCAACTCTAAGTTTTTGTCAATTAGTAGAGCAGCATCCCATGCCTTTGAGTTCTCTACTGCTAAAGGATCCAGAATAACTCCTTGTTTGAAAACTGGAGTAAGACCATGAGTTCCTACAATAACAATATTAGGATCATGTCTCATTACCTCCATCATCAGATAAGCAGCTTTCTGATAGATGATTTGAGATTCATCTCTCTCGCCATCAATCGTGGTAGTAAAGTTAATGTAGTATTCAGCAAAATCATATACCCTGTTGTTGCCATCATACTTGACGTTAAATGCTACAGCATCAACAAACAACTTAACATCATCAATACACTCTTGATCACCATTTGGAATAGTAAATAGTGGATCTACTGCTAAGATGTCAACAAGTCCTCTTGCTACTGCTTCGGCAGCGATAAAATCTTTATTAGCAATGATATCATCGTAGGCATCAATCCATCTGTTGCCTCTGGCATAATCTTTGTTCTCGGATAGAAGTGTTCCTACAACTTCATCTTGAATGAGTTTTTTGTTTAGAAGAATGTTATTAGCAGCGTCACATAGTTTACCGTTAAATCCTCTTTGTGCTGCTCTTAAAGCTGACCCAATGGATGCCTTTGCTGTCTCCTGACTTAAACCATCATTAGTATCATCACCGTCTTTCGATACCCATAAAACGTTCTCAATAGAAAGAGATTTCCAAATAATCTTTCCATCTCTAGTTTTCTTTAGAAACTGACCTTCTTCACCAACATTTCCTTCAGAATCTTCAATCGCTGCTGGAACAATCGCTTGATCAACACGTAATCTATCAATTGGTGTTACACCAGTCGAAATATCAAATAGATCTTTAGCTGTCTCATTGATCTTTACCCTTTGCTGCTCAAAGGTGTCTGATCTAAAAACTTCCTTACGATTAATTGCCATTTTCTATTAGCTGCCTGAGTAAACGTTTGATTTCTGACACGTCTTCTTTTAAGTTATTTATGTCAGTAGTGATTGTAGTGAACCTACTTGCAATAGTGTTTCTTGTAGGAGTTTCAGTGTTTATAATGGCACCAGTACGAGGGTCACGATATAAGTTTTCGTGACCCTCTACTTTAATATAATTATTCATATTAGTAAGAAGCTACTGCTCTTAGATCTTGTACTTTAGGTGGATACGCTGGATCGTCAGTCTTCATGACAATCTTAATGGCATAAGAAGAGAACTCTGCCAAGTTACTTACCGTATATACAAATTCTTGGTAAGATGATTGTGATTCATAATTACCAGAAATTGTATTTGTTGTAGTAGCAAGATCATCATTATCTGGATTTCCATCTACATTAAATGGAACCCAGTTAAGATCATCAAAGTTTTCTTGACTTGAAGATTTCTTAGTCTTGTAGTAAACTTTAATGTCTTCGGTATCAACAACATTTGCTGTGATTCTGGTGTCAATAGCTGTTGCTGGACTATTGATGAATACCTCTTTGGTTACATACTTAGCAGCAGCAGAACTATTCTTGGAACTTGTCTCTGCCACGTAGTCTACGCCATCAGCAAAGGTCATTTGACCAACAGTTAAGTATCTGTCATCTAGAGACTTGATAACATCTCCTTTTCTAAAGATATCCTGTCCTTGTTCTGAAGCATCTGCCTTTCTAACAAAAGCGCTACCAGCAGTAATTTCACTAGTAAAGTCATCGTTTAATGGGGTGTAAGGACTGTCAACAATTAAAACTTTATCCTTAGAATCCCATTCAACAACCTTACCATTAATAACATTATCATAAGAAACGGTGAGGTCTAAAGGATAGTAAGCAACAACTGTGCTTCCTTCGCTAAAATCAAAATTAAGTTCTTCTGTTAATTGGATAGAGATAGAAGCAGAAGTAATCGTTTCGCCTGATGGTAGTACAGCAGTAATAGATTCTCCTACAATAAAGTTAGAAGTGGTAGAAAGATTTACAACGGCAACAGATGTTCCATCCCATTCAATAATCGAACCAATAGCACCAGAGGTTTGACCAGATAATACAGATCCTTCGATAATATCATCAGGTGTGCCAATAATAAGAAGAGTTAATTGATATGTTGGTAAGAACTTAATTTCCTGATACTTCTTACCGTATCTTTTCTCTTGTCCAGTAGCATTTTCTACTCTGTTAGAAACAAGTTTTACAGAAGCTGTATTCAAGTCAATAACAGGAGATAGAGAAGACTTGCTAGAGCTCAAATTAAGTGTATACTCTAGAGAATTATTAATTCCATTTAAAGTCTCGTTGATTCTAGATGCAACTACTTTCTGATTAGTGAAATAGTGTTGCTCATTTAAGAAAGTCTTCTCATACACACTTTCCTGATAGGAAAGATAATTTTGTGTATTGGAATCTACAGGAACGATATTAGTTGTCTTGACATTTGCTTCGATATTTGTATTCTCTACTTGAATGTAAGGAATCTGAGCAAATAGTTTCTCATACTTTCTGTTGTATGTGGCAAGAACTCTAGATCCTCCCCCGATAACATTAGATCCCGCTCTGCTAGGACTTGTAATAGTGTAAGTATCAATACCAACCGAGTCAACTTTGAATAGTTCTCCTTCCAGAGTTACACTTGGAATTCCTCCTACGTCTTCTGTGTTGGTAAAGTATACATAAGAATTTCCTAAATCTTCAAAACCATTGTCTCTGTGAGTTAATTTAACAATTGCGTTGTTACCTTTAAACAATGAAGATGTGGCATTTACTGGTGATCTTACGCTAGTCTCAAATGGAGAAGCATCTAGAAGCTCATAACCTAAATTCTCATTCGTTAGTTTTAGTTCTCCGACGCCATCGGTATAGAATTCTGCTCTATAAAGAGTAAACTTAAGATCTTCAAATAGATCTTCTGACCAAACATCAGTGTTTTGTGATTTATAAAGAGATCCAAGCGAAGGTTGTGTTGTTACAGAAACGTTGGAAGTAACCTCTTGCTCTCCTAGTTTAGAAGACCACAATTCATAATCAATTGAATCTGTTTCAATTGTCAAAGCATACTCAGTATTGTTTCTTAGATAAACAGGATGCTTAAACTTAAATCTAGAAGGAGTAACCGAATTAGATGCAGATAAGGCAGAATCAGTAGCAACTCCCATAATAACGGCAGGAGTATCAATCTCGATAACAGAATCGATAACAGCTCCTGCTGCTCCTGTTCCAATTCCTTTGATAACAACTGAAGGTGCTTCTGTATATCCACTACCGTTCAATACCAGCTCGGTGTTATAAACCTGACCATTTGAAACTTTGATATTTGCCGAAGCAATACTTCCGCCGGGAAGCTGTGGACTTTCGATGGTGATAGAAGCGCCGTTATATTTTTCTCCGACATTTCTGATCTTAAGATCAACAACTCTACCGGAATCTTTGGCAATAACTAAAGAAGCTTGCTTGTTATTAACAGCATTATAATTAGTAACGGAGGGAAGTTCTAATCCTTCATCAGCAAGGAACGAAGAACCATTATGGTTGTCTAGAACTAATGTGTAAGTTTGATCTTTGCTCAGTGTAAATGTTGTGCTTAATTCATCCCCGAGAGAAATACCATTCTTATCTAGAACATCTTTTAGAGGTCCAATAGCACCAGATAGTAATCCAGTAATATTTTCTCCTTTGGTGATAGTAATACTGTCTACATTTCCGGTGAGGAATGACTTTAATTTTGTTTGGGAATATAAAGTGGATACTGTACCAGGAATAATGTACTTGCCAGGAACTCCAGACTCTGTATTTGTTAGATAAACTCTAATGGGAACTTCATCACTCTTCTTGGAGAAATATAAGTCTACACCAGTAGCAAATACACCTTCTTCGAAGTTCTCGATTTTAAAGGTCTGTGCTAAAGGATTTGGTTTAACTGGATTATCGGTATTGCTATCTCCTAGTTGTACACCTTCATTTGCTTTGAAGTAAGAAACTCCCGTAGTAACAATACTCTGGGGATTTCTTGGTATAATACCTGTGGCATAGAAGTTAACTTCACTGTAGGTATCTAATTCATCCTTAGCTTCATTTGTAGCACTGGAAGTAAAGATGATAGTCTTAGATCCTTCGGTGAATCTTACTTCTTCGGAAACTTCATCATATAAAACAGTCTTCACATCTCCAGTCCACTTGGTATTAAGTAGAGGAGCGTATCCCGCAGGGATTAAGATAATACCACTTAAGCTACCACTGGAATCCGTAACTAACTCATTACCGAAAGTTGTCAACGAGTTACCAGCAATTCCTGTATAGATCTTATCAGGGACAACCCAACGTCCAATATCTCTGCCTTCCATATAGACATAGATCTTGGTATTAGACTTCAATCTATTAATAGTAAATTTAACAGGGATAGATCTAGCAAAGAATTGAATTCCTGTCGAAACGGATTTACCATTAACGATTTTTGAATTTACTCCTTTGCCTAGCTCATTGTTTTGTGGACTAATGTTAGAAGAGCTAGAAATACTAGCAGCAGAAGTCGAAGAAACAATTTCTTGTGAATTTATTTCTGATAGAGATTGAATATTAAATAGAGACTTATCTGTACCAATCCAATTTACAATAAATGAATCAGCAAGAGATGCTAGTGATTCTTTCGGATTATCCTTAGCTAGTAAGATTGAATTTAGTTTAGTATTTGTATCAACAACTAGTGGTTCAATAGAGGTATCATACCATTGATCAACTGTTGGTGATAAAGCAACATCTCCGACATATTGAATAACAACAAATGGATTTGGATTAATAGTACCAGTAGCGTTATTATTGCCAAGTAGATCTACATCAGTAAATGGAAGTGTGACAATGCCATTGTTATTGACGTATCCAGATAGAACTCTTTGATCTTGTCTTGTATTAACTTCTTTCAAGAGGAAGTTATCTTCTTTTGTTTGTGGTCTGAGAACAGATTGCTGAGAATCAATACCACATTGATAATCTAGAGAAGTTAAATTGCCAACAGAGTGTGCCTCGAAAGCATCTACAATAAATCCAGATTTAAATCTATCAAGACCAACATCATCTTTGATCTGCATATTTAATGCTTGCTGCTCTAAGATGCTTAGTGTTGTATAAAACTCCAGTCTTTCAATACGCTTCTCTAGTTTACCGATATCTCTCATCGTGTAACGCTTATTGTCAACACTAATGATTCTTACATCCTTCGAAGTAGCAGTAAAAGCAGGGATGTGTAGATATCCAATAGCAATAGCATCATCAATCATTTCTGGTTTAGAAGGATTGAGAGAAGGATTTCCTTTCTTAATAAGAACATCTCCTTTCTTAGATAAGAAAACGGCATCCATTCTATCCAAGTATTGCTTCTCGGTAAATTGGAATGTGTATTCTAGATTCTTATCTGGAGCTGGCGTTAGAGTAGGAATACCAGAGGAACCTGTGAAGCTTGCTCCGGCACCAGCATCAGTCAAGATAGAAGTATCCTGGAATCCAGTAATTGTAGAACTGTCGTCAACTTTAGGTCTAAAATCAATTACATCTTTTAGATTTACGGTTCCGTATACAGAGGAATTGAAATTAGGAATATCACTAGCAGGTACACCTGCCTGATGTACATAAGAGTCAACTGTAGAGAAGTCTCCTAAAGAGTGCTCAAAATAATCAAAGGCAATTAGTAACTGACCAGTTGGTGGTTCAAATCCTGGTTTTAGTACAATTCTAGAAACATCATAGAAAGTATCTCTTTGTCCATTATCAAAAGTATACTTGTATGTAATATCAGTACCATTTACCAATACACCATCAGCATCAGCTTCGGGTGGATTAGTAGAAGTTCCTTCATAAACATATCTTAGTTTATAAACATCAGAATAAGTTAAAACTTCAATAGTATTTTCGTCATAATCTGTTCCTCTTAGAGGAATCACTCTATCGCCACTGGAGATTACATTAATTCTCTTGTTAGTGATAGATGTCTTTAGTCTTGGTCTTGCCTTGTCAATCTCAATAGTAGCTGTTAACTTGAGTTTAGGGAAGACAGTTAATTGACCTTGACCAGGACCATTAAAATAATCATTTGGTAAGGAGATAATTAATGATCCTGATGTTACAGTAGTATCTGTAATTGATCCCGAATTGATATCAACATACTCGGGTGGAATATAGACAATATCTCCTGTATCTACAGCAGTAGAATCTCCGGCATCTAGTACTGTTACAATGAAATTCTCTTCATTGTACCTAGCAAATCTTTGTGTTCCGGAAGTTAGCTGAGCACTGAAGGTAATAGTAGCACCGCTAGCAGCAAGATCAGTAACAAAATCTTTTCTGATAAAATATTTAAACTTAGTATCGGATGTGTCATTAACCAAAGAAGCTACTTGCTTACTGCCAGTTGGGAAGATAAGACTAGACTTAGCAGCATTTTCAATAATAGGTCTTACTTTTACAACAGTAGCATTAGTTACATTTGAACCTAAAGTATAATCTAAATAAATTCTAGACTTAACAACTCCTTCCGAATCAGTAATTGTTTGTACGATGTTCTTAATTGTAACTCCGGAATCATCAGTATATTGAATCAAATCACCAGGAAGTAATTCTCTTGTTAGGTCTGTAGCAAATCCGTTACAAGTAAGATATTTTCTTCCGCTTTCTCCAGAGAAAGTAAAGGACGTAATCTGAGTGGAAGTAGAATACAATGCCGACGAGGTATCAATATCAGCTGAGAACTTATAGTTATCGTATGTAGAACTAAAAGATTTTACTTGCTGATTAGAGTAGTCAAGAACAGTATTTTTATTTAATACTGCTGTAACTCTCGCTCTAGTTGACTCTCCGGTATCTGGGGTAAATGTGATTGTTGGAGGAGATACGTATTGTTCTTGTACCGAATTTGAGTTGATAATATCAACGGCATAAATCTCACCACCAAAAACTTTTGCTTCGATTACGGAAGAATCATACTCTCTTCCGTTAATTACAATCTTTGCTCTACTTGATCCAACATCTGTGTATCCACCGCCTTTATAGTTAACGATGAAGTGGGAAATAGTGTTCTCGGCAGAAATCTTTGCTGTATTTCCTGCTTCGTCAATAATTGTTTCTCCTGGCTTGAATTTACCAGACAATGTTGTTACAAATAAATTCTTACCAAATGTATAATTTAAAGTAGGATCTGACTCGATTACACCGTAAGCTTTACTGTTACGTCCTACGATATACTTGCCTGGTTGGAAACCGGTCTGTGGAGCAGTATCTAATTTAATCTTTGTGAAGAATCTTGGATTAAAATACGAGAATGCAAAAGTAGCATCGTAAGGAGAAGATCCATCTGCTGCTCTTCCTTTAGAGAGAATCTTATCAAGGTCTGGGTTAAATCCATTAGCTCTTTTGACAAGACTAAAGTTCTTTGGTTTTGCTACACCAATAACTGGATGAAGGGTTTCGTTATAGTCAGCAACAAATCCATATGGATCATTATTAAAAGCATCCGCTTCTGTCTGCCACAAGTATCTTAACTTTGTAGGAGCGTTATCATCATACTCTTTCAAATATGTTTCTAAAAGTGACTTCTTACCCAGTACAGTATACTCAACATATACTTGAGCAGACGATGGATTTACTTCGGTTCTATTTACAATAGAAGTAGCAATTACATCTACAGAATCAACAGTTGTAATTACTCCGCTATTAATAGTTTTGGAGAACCATAACTTAGTGGGGAAATCATCATCTAGTGTAGGAATAACGTCCAGAAGCTGTACATAGATTGTTTTAATTCCTAGATCAAGACCGAACTCTTCAGATCTTCTTGCTAAAGTATTCTTGAAGTATCCATCTTCTTCTCCGCCATTTAAACCAATAGTTCCATCATTAAAAACAGAGTTAAGATAAATGGTTGGATATGAAGTAATTTCGCCCCCAATAGTATTTAAAGGAAGAGAACCAAATACATTAGTAATCTTATAATTTGCTAAACCTGTAGTTTTGAGAGTTCTATTTTCTCTTGTAATAGTATCTCTTGCTTTATCTACAACAACAGTTGTATTGGATTTGTTTACAATTTCGTATCCTCTAACATAAGCTTTACCCGATCCAATGTTTAGGATCATCTTACTATCTGCTTCTGCTTCGGTGAGACCGTTTACAGTTCCATCGGTAGTTTTACGGTAAAGACCAGAGTTTCCATTTCTCTGGAAATATTCTCTAATATCGAGAGTAAAATTATCTACGACATAATCACCAGACTCATCGTATGTTCTTCTCGCTAAAGTATCTTCTAATACAGAATATTCTGTTGGTTTTACTTCTCTTTCAACTACACCTTGATTAATTTTTAATAGTTGAACAAAGTTAGAATCAGTTTTTGCTGTATATCCAACTTTAACTAAGTCTAAGACAATTTGTAGTCTATGTGCTCCTGGAGCAGATTGGTTTGAATATCCTCTTGCATTATCAAACAGAGAAGCATCTTCCTCTGGTGTAACAAGACTTTCTACAATATTAAAACCAACCTTAGCAGAAGGCTTACTTGAATATTTTTCAATAACTAAAATACTTTTTTCATTCTGTACAAAGAATCCATTGATAAAATAAATTCCTTTTTCTACTTCGACGGCACTTCCGTAACCTAGTGCTCCACTAGATTCTACGGTAACGTTTCCTGTAACAGGATCTTCTACTTCAATAAATGTTGGGAGAACGCTTCCATCTACACCAATAACTAAAGTAGGAGTATTAACTCCGTTAACTACTTCTAAAGTTTCACCTTGCCTAAATGACCTTTCATTATTATCATTTCCACTACTTGTGTAGTTTACAAATAATGTATTTGACTCTGTTGTAGAAGCATACGAAGCTTCTACAACAGTAGCAATAACGCCAGAAGAAATACCTCTTAATTGAGATCCAATCAAGAGTTTAATATCATACGTTTGATACACAACAGTACCATCTTCCTGAGCAACCCCAACCTCAGAAACAGATGATAGTTTTACATAATCTAATTTTGTATTAAGACCTACTTCACCAGGAATTACCTGCTGACCTTGCTTGAAAGAATATTTTCCTAGACTCTCAATTTGACTTTGTAAAATTGATTGAAGAGTAGTTAACTCTCTAGACTGAATAGAATAACCCGGTCTAAAAAGAACTTTATAGAAATTCTTATCTCTATCAAAGTCATCAAAATACGGAGTCGCATTAATGTTTGTCTTCTGTGGCATTTTACATTAGTTCTTTTGGGGTTAGAAAACGGTCCCCCTAGGGGGACCGTTATATTATATGTAGATCAGAATTCGATAACTAGTTTGATATCTTCAATCTGGTCGATAGCACGAGTGATGAGACGACGGTTCTCTTGGTAGAGAATATCGCCAGTTTCATCAACGAATTCACTACCGGCAACACCATTGGTGAAACCAGTGATCGAGAGCTCGTTGCCAGCAGAAGTAGCAGCAGTACCGTCAATGAGGTTGGACTCACCGGAAGAAGCACCTACGACTGGAGTGCCGGCAAGGCCATCAAATCCTCTTACAACACCGAAATCTTGGTGCTCGGCAAAGCTCTGGTAATAAGTGAGAACTTGCTTACCAGCGTCACCACCTGAAGTTAGGGTATATACCGAAACTACACGAGCTTTAGCAGTAGCACCACTGCCTAAGTCCTGAGTGATTAGTTCATCAGGAACATAGGTTGCTGTTGGTACTGCAACGATCAACTTACCTAGATTGTTGAGGGTGTTAGCCTCAGCAGGATTTAGTCCACCATCGGAAGCATTAGTGTTAGAAGCAGGATCCTTGAGAATACCGATTCTACGGAAGTCGTTATCAACTGGGAAGTCACCTTCGCCCTCGTTGTAGGAGAGGCGGATGTTAGTCATAACACGCTTAGCGTTTAGTTCACGCTCGATGTTCTTCTCGTTGTTGGGGAATGGAGTTGCGTCAGCAGCACCATGACCACCTCTTGGCGACATAATTGGTTCGATAACACCAGTATCAACACCACCAGCAGCTAGAACAGCATCACCAGCAGCGATAGTTAAAGTAGAATTGGTGTAAAGACCTGTTGGTACACCGCCAACTGTCTGACCGGCAATCATTGGAATATATCCATAAGTGTAACCACTACCTACAGTGATTAGAGCAACTTCGGTAATACTGCCACCAGCTAGACGGAAACGGACTAGAGCACCTGATCCATCACCAGAAACTGGAGCGAAGTAATCAGCACCGTTAGCTAGACTCGAAGGGGCACTCTTGATGAAGTAAGAGAAGATACCACCATCAACTGCCTTGGATTCGGTGCTACCTCTGTTGCTCTGTGCTCCAGCAGTCGTAGCGACAGGCATGAAGTCAGTAGACAAGAAGCGAAGAACGTCGTTAATAGGAAGTGTGAATAGATACTTCCAAACGTATCCAGTGGCGGGGGATAGCATGTAAGCTTCGTTGGTGAAAGCACCCTTGAGGATGGCATCATCACCGGATCTATCTTCTACGAAGATACCGTTATTACCAGAAGCACCATAGTAATTACCACTGTCAATGTCAACACCAGATCCACCTGTTGTTGGTTGAACAGAAGCAGTTGGAGCAGCAATACCGTCAGCAGAACCGTTATAGAGGCACTTGAATACTTCGTAGTCCTGGTTCATGACATAGAACTTAGAAGTACCTAAACTGGTAGCACCAAGTTCGGAAGGTTGACCTTGACCATTATCGCTTGGCGATAGGTCAGGACGATACATGTCATAGACTTCAGGAGTGGCGATTGGCCAGTTATAACGTCTAACAACCTGTCTGGTGTAGGCGAGGGTCATACGCTTAGCAGCGATGATATCGTCATAGACTTCAGTGAACTCTTTCTCGTTATCCCAGGAATCAGGTGCCTGGTTATCTTCGTTAGCAAAACGATAGAGACCAGTACGAGCTGTTACACCGTCGGCATCTGGATTAGTAGAACTAACGATTAGGAAGTTACCAAGAGTTGGCTTGGAGTTGAGGTTAGCATCACCACCAAGGTTGGTTGGGTTTAGAAGGAGGTAATCCTCATAAACTTCTACAATTGTGGCGGTGAACTGAGTATCGGGAGTGACTCCATCAGGCGAGGATGTTACTGTATCGCCAGGAGCAACATGACTCCAGGATGAAGTACCACCAGCAGCATTAGGGATGTTAGGTGTCTTAGCGTAGACTTCTACGGTAGGATACCAAGTTTGAGGTCTACCGACAAAGAAGTACATTGTATGGCGCTCTACTTCGGGAGTAGTGGGCTCTTCTACTAGATTACCTTCCTCATCATAAAAGTCGTCACCAATAGCATTAATGAAGTTTTCTGCGTTAAAAATTCTGAACCTGTCAGAAATGATTGATGTGGTGGCCATGTGTTATTTTTCTCCTTTTTGGGGATTATATTTACTCTTATTTATACAGGATTAACCAATGGTTCTTACATAAATTGACTGGTCAATACCGTCTCCTGGAATCTCAGCTGGGATAATGTGATCAACTTCGGAACTTCTGACACCCCTTGTAACACCAGTGAATGTGTTTCCAGAAATTCCAGTATAAGTAACTTCTTCAAGATTTCCATTGGTCTCATTACCAATCAATAATGTTCCTGATGTTGGCCATAGAGAGTTTGGACCATCTAGAACAGTAGAGACTGTAATTGTAGTTTCTCCAATCAATAGATTAGATTGTAGTTTTGTTCCTAATTCGTTGATTGATGGGAATCCAAGGTTAAATGGTTCATTCTCTACGTTAAGACTTGAATCTAGTCTAGAGACGAAGTTTTCAATTTGCTCGGAACCAAGTAGTTCAAATAGTGAACCATTAATGTTTAGAGAACCATTAGAAACAAAGGCATTTTCCTGGAACATTTTAAACGTCATTCCTAGTGTGGTTCCTAGATACTTGCTATCAGGAACGAACGAATCAGCAATACCAGTTACAAATTCACTTACTCTCTTAACTTCAGCTTCTAGGGTGAGAGATTCTAGATCCTTATCATTTCTATGGAAGACAACTGTTTCTGTCTTGTCAGTCTCAAAGGTGACGATAAATTCATCCAACCAGAAGTATCTGGTGTTATTGTATCTAAAGTCAACTGTTTCAAGTCTGTTCTGAATTTCGATGTCTTCTTTTCTGACAATTTCACGCTTAACAGCAATGATACCACCATCGTTGACGCTAACAAACTCAGTGAAGACTGCTGGATCCTCAAGGAAGAATGTCTTGGGAAGCTCGGATTTCTTGACGTAATCATTGAAGTTAGTAATGATACTAACCATTCCGGTGTCGCCATAGAAACCTTCGGTTGGATCTGGGGTATCGCCAAGGAGATGCTGGTTAGGATAGAATCTAGTAATATCCTTTCTGACAGTGTAGTCAGTGTAGCTGATTCTGATCGTGTTGTAACGATCAAGAGTTTCAATTTCAACGTTGACGATAGAAACATCAACTTCACTGAGGAACTCAACGAATAGTGGTGGATCGGGAGTTGGGGATTCTGGATCTGGGATTTCATCCAAGTTAATAAAGACTTGACCAGACATTGTGGCAAATCCATAGAAACCTTCTGTTGGATCTGGATCACCATTGTCAAGTAGATGCTCGTTAGGATAGAAGCGTGTAACTTCTTTAACAATCTCAAAGTCTGGATAATCTCTCTGGATTTGATCTTCTTTTCTTCTCCAGAATTCAACATTAGTTTCATTGCCAGCTAAAGGAGTATCTAAAGACCAAGGTTCTAGAGTAACAGGATCTCTCATTACATAACCCTCACGGGTTACGGAACCACCAGACCAGTGATACTTGTACTTAAACGCTTCGGTTTGATCAACAGTAGTGATCGAAGTAGAAGCAATTGCTCGGACCCAAACATTATTATCAGAATCAAATTCTAATGTAGGAGCTACTACGGCAAATTGTTCAGCAGAATCTGGAGAAAGAGCAAAAGCGTAGAAATTACCTTGTGCTTCATTAATTGGTTGATCAGCAAGGATGAAAGTTCTGATATCAATTACAGAATCAACAAAAGGTTCTGGTTGAAGTTCTCTTCTCTGCCAGAAGTTACCCTTAGTTAAATCACTAACTGAAGGAGTATCGAAAGACCAGTTCCTGAACTGGAAGACTTCAGTCTCATCCCAAATTACTGCTTCAGCAGGATTTTTACTTGCTACAACATATTCACCATTTACACGTATTAGTGGGAGGTGTAGTTGATTTCTTGTGTTAGATTGTAGTTCTGTGCCAGCATTTGTCTCATATCTAATGGTAAAGATAGACTTATCTTCAATATCAACGAGGAGAGGACCTACTAGATCACTGAATACTTCACCACCAATAATAGTAACATTCTCGACAGGATTAATAATTGAGGTAATAAATCCTCTATCAAAGTTCTTGGTTATTCCTGTACCAGCATTTGTATAGAACTTATCATAGATGCGGGAATATTTGTATTCAGCAGATTTTACCGAATCAATAATGCTTCCTCTCCAGAGTTGAGTAACTCCAGTAAATACTGGTTCTACGAAGTAAACAGTAAGAGTCTCTGGAGATTCTGGACCTTCGAAGTAGACTCCTTCAATATTAACAAGAGCTTCTGGTTGAAGAATTAGAGTAATAAATCCTCTATCGAAATTCTTAGTTAGTTCAGTGCCAGCTTGTGGAGACTCTAGAGATGTTGGGGTTGGATCTCCCTGAGCATAAAGCATTACACCACCCTGAAGGTCTCTAGATCCACCAGACCACCAGTTCTTAATTAAATTAATTTCTGATTCTTGGAAAGATACTGGAACAGTGCCTGGTTTAGCAACATATTCCCCGTTAACTAACTCTAGACTTGGGTGGAATCTTGTCGCTAGATTAGAAACCTGACTGTTGAAGATTCCTTGTTCTTGATATTCAAATCTATTGTTAAATGTGACCTTAGCAATTTCATAATCAATTTCATTCCAGACGTTCTTAGTCCGGAAGCTTTGATCTGAAGTAACGCTAATATCATAAACAACAGTTTCAGGTCTGATGATAAGAGTAATCTGCTCGGATTCAATGTCTACTGCCGAAACATTAGCGTCAAATCTCCAAGTGATGATGCTCTTATCTTCAACATCTACAACTACAACATCAAGACCATCGTAAATAAACTCAGCGCCAACAATAGTGACATTCTCAACTGGAGAAATAATTGAGGTAATAAATCCTCTATCGAAGCTTCTGGATAGTTCAGTGCCAACTTCAAGGTCCTCTGGTCTGATGATTACAGTATGTTTCTGTTCTACAAGAACTACAGAATCAAGGAATCTATCATATTCAATGAGATTAACAAGTTTAGAATCAGTGTCTGTAATTAGAGTATCAACAATATCGTAAATAAACTCTCCACCAACAATAGTGACATTCTCAACTGGAGAAATAATCTTCGTATACTTAGTATCAAAACCAAGAGTTGCTCCTGGATTAGCATCTGGTCTGAGAATGAGACTATACTTCTTCTCTACGAGTTGTACAGAATCAATAATGCTTCCTCTCCAGAGTTGAGTAACTCCTGTGAATACTGGTTCAGCAAAGTAAACAGTAAGAGTCTCTGGAGATTCTGGACCTTCGAAGTAGACTGCTTGGAGATCAGCAACACTATAAGGTTGGAGAATTAGAGTAATAAATCCTCTATCAAAGTTCTTAGTTAATCCAGTTCCGACGTTGATATCGTCTAGTTCTAATTCAGATCTTACTTTACTGAATTCTTCTACTTCTAATACACTGCTGCCAATAAAAGGAGCACGGGCATCATCGTCTTTAACAATCTTAGTCCATCTGAGGTAGACAATAGCTTCAACGAGTAAGTCAATGTCTTCTACCTTGGTAATCTGGAGATAATCTTCTTCTAAGGTAGGTGTTGCTGTACGTAATTGAGAAGCAATAAATGCAGAACCTATAGGATTAGGATCAACATCAGCAACAGTTTCTATTGGAGCAAAAGATCTAATTTCTGTGGCACCGCTGATCTTATCAGCAAATGGCCAAGATTGTTCTGTTGGTACTTTAGCACTGCTGCCAGAGAAGGTAGCAAGAGCATCATCGTCTTTAACAACCTTAGTCCATCTGAAGAAGACATTAACTGGTAGTTTGATTTCTCTTTCTGTTCTAATAACAAAAGGAATGAAATCAACTGAGAATTGAACAGAAACAGGAGATCCCATAAAGATCTCAAGTTCAATAGGAACAATAAGACCAGGAATAGTGTAGACAGCACCGGCCTGGAATTCAGCAGTAATTCTTCGGATACCAGCGTCTATTTCTAGTATGAGATTTTCTGTAAAGATATCTAATACTTCAATATCCTTAATTCTAGCTTCTGTCTCTTCTGGTCTAATCCAGTTAACCAGAGGTTGGAAACTAATAGTAAAATCAGAAAGATCAATCTTATTGAATTCAAAAGCTTGGATATATCTGGTGTTGTTATATCTAAATGCTTGGTCGATATTATCCCAATAATCAAATGGTCTAATAATCTTTTGAGCTTGATAATCAATAGAAGCAACAGTACCATCAGTTCCTAATGGAACATAAGTAACTGGAAGATTCTCTTCGTTAGTGAAGGAAGTTAGAATCCATCTAGAGGCATTACTAATACCGACATCTTCTAGTAATAGAGAAACAATGATAGAGATAGATTCAGATTCTACATCGACAACATCAGCACCCAACCATTCGATATCGATACGCTCTAGAGCGACCATTTCATATGGTTCTAAGAATAGAGTAACCTGTGTTCTTTCGTGAGCAATAGAAGTTACATCTGCTACTTCTGGCTCGAAGAAAGCAGTAATAAATCTTTCGACCTTCTGTGTTCGAACATCATATACTTCATCGAATAGAGTTTCAATTGCTTGCTCTACATCTAGATCACGAACAAAGACACTAATGTCAATATATCTAGCAAATGTAGGAGCAAAGTGATCAGCTTCCACAGTTCCAAAAGAACCTCTTTCGGTAATGAAGAAACGATCAGTTTCTACCGAATCATATTTTACTGTTTCGTAATCAACTTGTAGATAACCGCTGGTAGGAATTCCTTGGGTATTTGTTACAAATAAGATGGTATCTCCAATTAAGAAATCAGATTCAAGAGGTAGGAATAGATCAGAAACAGATCCGGATGCAACACTACCGAAGAATCTTTCCGTGGTAACAAACTGATATTGGTAATTAACTTCAGTATCATCGGCATTATCTACATAACTTACATTTTCATAATTTTCAATTGTTGTTTCTAGAACAAATTGATTCTTATCAAGTGTTTCGAAAGCACGTTCTTCGAATAGTAACGTGACAATATCACGTTCAATCTTAGAAACAACTTCTTCTTGGAGTTCAACAAATACTAAATCTGGCCAGATATTCTGGGTGATGACAAGCTCTTCGTCGCCACTCATCTCAACCTGAACAATGGTGATTAGTTCAGGAGAAAGAATAGTAAGATCAGAAACAGAATTAATAAGAGCTATGATACTAGTGACAGATGTATCAATAGAAATAGTGTTGAGTCTAGCAACAGAAACAGTGTCAATAACTCTATTTTGATTCTTATAATGAGTATAACCTTTTGCTACCACTACAACAGGTGGTAGTTCATATCCAATACCACCATTTAGCAATTCAATGGAGAATAAACCATTAATAAAGTGAACTACCGCTTTAGCACCGTATCCAGCATTTGTTTGTGGGATGAAGTATAATTTTGGAGCTGCTTTGTAACCTTTAACTGTAGTATATCTTGTAGCTTCTGCAGACCATTCTGGTTTGTTCCAGATTAGTTCAGTTACTGTTCCGTTACCATCAATCAGGGCAGCAATACTTAGTCCTTGACCAGACGCCGGATTTCCATTATATTGGGAAGTTGTAATATTTCCAAAATACTTCTCGGTAATTAAACCGTCTTCATACTCATAAGATTCTACTGTCGAAGGAACATCTAAAATTCTTCTTCTGCTGGTTTCGCCATCAATAATAATTTCGTCACCAGGATGTAAGAAAGGAAGTGCTTTAGTTCTCTTATAGAAAGCTTCTTTACTCTTCTTTTTAAACCAAGGAATCTGTGGAATTGAAAGTTGTTTCTCGCCTAAACCATTTTGTGGTTCAGAATATGATAGAGTATAATCACCACGGAAAACAAACTCATACTCCTGTTTAGTGTAAGGATCAATCTTTGTATATGTAATAACTCTGTTGTCTAATGCTGTTTCTTGACTCCAGATTTCGTTAGTAGTAACTTCAAATCTAACAGATCCATCTGGACTTGGTAAAACAGATCTAACTAAACCTAATGTACGTTTTGTACTTTCATCATAAAAATATCTTGTTTTTGGTTCTGGTCTAGTAAGAGTAATCTGTACATTACCGTCGCCATTGCTTTCAAGTGCTAGAAGCTCAAGATCGTCAGCATTAGAACCAACAAAGTCAGGGTTTACAAGAACATCCCCTGGTTTAAATCCATTGTAAGTAAAATCAGGTCCTGTAGGGATAGGAGTGTATCTGAATTTGTCGATTGCTCCTCCTATAAAGGAGTCAGCACTGTCTTCCTGTTGAGCATAGGTAACTACAAATGGATATCCATATCCACCTTCTGGACCATCAATAACATTAACAGAACCTGTAATAGCACCACCACCCATGATTGAATCATAGTAAGTGAATGTCTGACCTAAAGCTTCTGGTTTAATGATTAACCATACACTGGCATAGTCGAAACCTTCTACCCCAGATCCTGCTCTCACGACGTTAGCATAAGTTCCATCTAAAGGAATGTTATTAGCAATAGCAGGATCTAGAACTGTAATAGTTCCTAACATATTGGAATGAATACCACACTGATAGTAGTATACTCCAGCTGACCCTGGACCGGGAGTCCAGGATACAAAATTAGTTCCTTCGTTAACTGGAGGTGGATTACTTACACTAACGTCATTAGGAGCAACCCTAATAAACATAGGGTGGTTAGTAAATGTAAGGTCATTACCAAAGGCAATTGTATCACCTTCAAAAATAGTAATGTTTGGATCTTCTTGATCAACGAAGCTAGTTTGTCTATCACCACCAGTTACCAAGAAGTTATTTGTATCGATATTAGATGTTGATACAATGAATGTTTGTGGGTTAGGTGGTACTTCTGATTGTCTTGTAAAGATAAGAGACTGACCAAAAACACTTGGATCACTAATAATAAATCTATAAGTATTACCAGCAATCAAATCCAAATCAGGCATTGCTACGCCATCAATGAGGAATTCACCCATGACGCCGCCATTTGTTACATTAAACGTTTGAGTTGGTTGTGGGAAGAATGGAATATCTGTAAACCAACCTGAGTTTTTCCAGTATCCAGCACCACCATTACTAATAACTGGTACTAGCTCTCCATATACTTGTGATTCTCCCGTTTTTACATACGTTTTAATATTATTGCCGGAGAAACGACGTTGGTCACTTTGTATATTATCAGTCAGTACAGAAGAATAGAACCAACTAAACTCTTCTCTATCTGGAGTATCAATATTAACAGTAATATATCTGCTATACGTATTAGATGGGTTGAAGTTATATGCTGTTAATGTAGCTTCTTCTGTTCTACCAAACAAATAGATAATTTCTACAGTAGGAACAACTAAAGTTCCATCTGATAGGAACTCATATGGTAATTGTTCCTTAAAGGTAAGTAAAGATCCAATAATATCATATGAAGTATATGGATTTTGTAAGATATTATTAACAAAAACCAGAGCATAGATAGGATCAGGAACATTAATAACTTTTTGATTATCTGTCTTATCTGTTGTTAGGAAAGACTGTCTAGTATAGTTAAATGGTCCATATGGTCTGGTTGGAATTTGTTTAGTATCAATAGTAGCAGTAAAGTAATTACCTACAGAGTAGATAAAACATTTAGCACCAACACGTACTACGTCTTCTTCTCTTGGATCTTCATTATCATAGATCTCATCTTGTAATCTTGGTTTTTCTGTAAATAGAATTCTATCTGGTGTTGTGGGGTCTTCAAATCTTTCAATTGTATAAGCTTCTCCCCATCTTTGCTTAATACCATCGATTACGACAATTAGGTTCTCATTTTCATCTGTTTTAGTAGGTGAACCGTCTTCCCAATATAAATCAAACGAAGTCTTGATACTATCAAATTCAGGACTAATATCTTTAACTTTTTTGAAATATTGTTCGTTATAAGTATCACTAATAAATCTTAGATGCTTACCATAGAATTTCTGTGGGGGAACATCTTGCCCTTCGGCAACTCGTGGACCAAATGGGGGTTCAGCAAATGTAATTTGAGTGCCATTAGTGGTATAAGAAATTCCTGGTTCTTGGATAACACCATCTAACGTAACGAAAATTTGTTCGTCATTGTATGCAGAAATAAGTCCACCATTTCTGGCAACCATAAAGAAAGTATCTGTTCCGACTCGTTGTCCAGTATTGGGATCAAGATCTCCATCAAAGTCCGGAGTTAAGTAAAAATCTTGGAAGAATGTCTGAGTTAGATCTACATCAGAAATGGCAATAGCGCCCTGACCTGTAGTAGCATTGAAATCATCAAATTTAATAATAGAAACAGTGACAACTCTCTTAGCTGTGTAAGTATCAATACCTTGAATAAAGGATTCAATTCTAGTGACACTTTCAGACTCGCCCTGAACTGCCTCTGGCATGTGGACAATATTGTCACTGAAAATATTCTTTTCGCCAAATAGTTGGAAACCAGCTGGGTGAGTAGTTCCTAGAACTAAATCTCTCCACTCTACAATATCAGTCTTTGATTCTACTACATAAGAGTAATCCTGATAGAAGTAAGAATCTTGGATTTTGTTTAGATCTTCTCCAATAAAACCTTTAGATGTAGCAAATCTTCCAATATTTTTAATACTTCTAAGTTCTTCTGTAAAATCTGTTACCAGAACTTCCCTTACGATAGCAGACTGATTACCATTAGTAATTGGTTGACCTACTACAAAAGATCCAGATACATTTTCTACTACTAGTAGATTTCTTCCAAGTTTCCAACCGCCATCAGATAGTTTTGCTGTAGCTCCACTAAATGGTTGATAAACATCAGCAGCTGGTCTAAAATTACCAATGTCAGACAGAACAAGAACTGTTTTACTGCTAAACTTAGGTGTGATAGTGTAGTCGTCGGTAAATCCAAAACCAGATTCGTAAACAGTTACATTCTTAGGACGACCAATAGTTGTTGATTTAAAATAAGCTGTTACATCAGACTCTACGATTGTAACATCAGCATAAGTATATCCACTACCAGACTTAATAACATTAACACTAACAAGTTCATTATTATTGCTATATGCTACGGCAGCTGCTCCAGTGCCATCTCCTTCAATGAGAACAAGAGGCTTGGAAAATCTTTTAGCATCACCAACAACAATATTAAAAATTTGTCCATCAGAAATTATGACGTTTAATTTTGGTTGAAATACTGATGCTGGTCTAACACTAGTAATAATAGGTAAGTTTAATAATGATGATGAACTATTTGTAATAGAAATAGCATCAATAGATCCAATAGCAGACTTGGATGTGGTGGTATATGTAATTTCTCCACTACCATCGTACTCTGGAGTGGAATCTAGATTATAAATGAATTTAGTAGGTGTGACATAAGTAACTTTTTTCTTTCCGGTTAATGGATCATTAACAATATTAATTTTTGATCCCGAAGTGTCTACACCAAAAGCTTTAATGAAATAATAGAAAATACTATATCTCAAATCAATTCTTTCTGGATCTTCTGATGGATCTACATCTGGAGCAAAACCAAATCTAATTCTAACAAAAGAGTTAGGTTGTCCTGGTTCAACGGTGCTAACTTCTTTACCATCTACTAAAATATTATAATTAATACTTGGGGAAATATCCAAGTAGGTATTTGTCATCGAGAAGTGTGAAGTATCAAACTTATACGAATAGAACTTCTGTACGTCAAGAGTTGGATTTACATCAAAATTATTTTCATTACCTTTAGAAATTTCTAATTTATAGGCAGGTTCGGTAACATCTACTAAAGTAACAACTTTCTTTGGAACACTCTGGTCAAAGAATACACTATTGTTTTGAAGCTGATTAACTAACGATAAAGTATCGTTGTAATCATAGGAAATGATCAAATCTCCTGTTACTTGATCGTAAGAGAAAATATATGGTTGGTTTGCCCCTGTGCCCAGAGGTCGATAATCAGCATTTAATCTAAAAGGTGCTTCGTTGAGAGTTACTGGGTTTCCTGCGTAGTGGTTAACTGGTGTTGTTCCCTTTCTACCTCTAACTACTGTTACTGACTTGGAAATCAAGTTAACAGTTGTAATTTCTACAATTTCAGGACCAACCTGTAAATAATCACCTTGAGATAAATTATTAACATTACTTAGGTATAATACGTTGTTCTCTGCAGCAAATCCAACATGATCAACTACAAAAGAAAATCTTTGTGTGCTTCCAGGATCAATATTAGTAATTTCTCCACCAGATTCAATAATAGCAAGAATATCTTGTGATCTATATCCACTACCTTTATTTGTAATGGTGACAGAAGAAATAGGACCGAAACCACTACCAGATGGGTTACCAACTACAATAGTAGCACGAGCGTTACCAGGATCCCCAGGAAGACCAATACCTTGTCTTGCTTGTGTAGAATCACGGAATACTAATTCTACATTTTCGTATGTTCCAGAAATATAGGATAAACCTGTAGTTAAAACATCACCACTACCAATACCAGTATCTGTAATAATTGAGTTGTGAGATACTGGAACAGTCTTAAGAGTTTGATAAATTCTTTTTCTTACAAAGAATGTTGTCTCTGTTGTGGATGCATCAGGATTGATATCTACAATAACATCATCACTTACAGAGATACCATGTGGTACTGTTGTTTCCAACAAAGCAACCTTATCATTGATTTGGAAAATTTCAATATTATCAGACAGGGATGTAATAGTAATAATTTCTGATCTAGAAGTATCAGATAAAGTATTACTCTTGAGATAGTAATTACTTCCACTCTCAAACGTTCCTGAAATAACTTTAACAGTAAGTGAGTTCTGTCTGTTTGTTGATTCTAATACTTCTCCGGAAGCAACGATTGCCTCGGCATCAATATCGATAAGATCAACAGTAGATCCAACAGTATATGTTGATGATTCATCTAAAATAAATTTTAGAACTTTTATATCAGACTGAATTACCTCATCTGTGGAAAACTCACCAGAAACATCAGTAAGAATAAATCTATTAGTATTTGAGGCATTTTCTAGAACTATTCCAGTAGCTCCAGTTTCTGTTTGAGTAATAGTGTCACCACCAAAGAAGTATACTGTATTAACCGTAGAGACATCTAAAACTACTGTCTCTTGTGATTTAATAGAAACAACATCTTTTCCTTTCAGTGATGATACTGTCGAATCAACTGCTTGCTTGGTATATACCTTACTTCCCACAGCAAAAGTATCAAAAGAATCTTCAACAATAGCACTACTTACAAATCCAGATGTAACATCTTTGATTTCTGCTGTTACAGAAGATCCAGCAGAAGTAAAGTCAGCTGACTTTAATCTCTTTACATTTGCTGGAAGATCTTTTTGGTTAATTGGTGTTCTGTAGTTAGAATCTACAGGAAGTGAGTAGAAGTTTTCTCCTAGGATATATGGGAATTGAGAAACGTTATCAGCATCAATAGTAACGAAATAAGCGTATACACCTTCTGGATAGTCTGGAGTTACACAGAATCTTCCGTTATTAGCATCTAGCTCGGTTTTTTCGCTATTAATACTTGGAATCCATGTATAGTCATCAACAAAAGTTCCTAAAGGATATGTAATAATAGATGGTCCATTAGGTCTGTTTGAATTTAAATTATATCCAGATTCTAATCTAACAATAGCACTAGTGGCATCTAGAGGATTTGTGTATCCATAAGGACCATAAATGGGATTGCCATCATAAGCATATCCTAAAATAGGAGAGTGGGCAATAGTAGCAGTCTCTTCATAGATTCCATTAATACTATCATTTAATCTTCTTCTTAAAGCTTTTGGATTACCAACAACGCCATATCCATATCCATTGTAAGACTCAAATACATAAGAATTGTTTATATCTACTTTATTTTGAAGTTCCCTAAATCTATTATATGTCCAACGTCTAACACTAGCAGATGCTGTGGCACCAGATCCAGCAGGTAAAGCAATAGCAGTGGTAAACTGAGAATCGTATAACTTACCGCCTGAAATTTTTACACACTCTTTAATCTGACCGAAATTATCAATGATAGCTTCATACTCAGCAAAATTACCTCTTCCTGAAATATCACCAATTACAATAGTTGGTGGAGATGTGTAGTATCTTCCTGGATCATCTACAAGAATACTTGTAATTTCTCCATTCGTAACAATAGGTCTTAGCTTAGCATTTTCACCCGAAGTAATTCTAATAGTTGGATCTTCTTCGTATAATGTATCGTCCGTAATAACAATACTTCCAACTGTATTACCACTCAAAATAGCGTAAGCTTTGTTTTGTTCTTCGTTAACTAGAACCGTAGGGGCAATAGCATAATTTTTTCCTTTGGAGGTGACTTTAATGGATTCTAGTTGACCATATACAATTTCTTTTGTAGATCTATTACTGTATACTGGAGATCCATCAACTAAGATACCAACGTCCTTGTTACCAACAGAATAAATTTCTGTAATGGTAATAGGATTCTTTCTGATTAGTTTTAGTAATTCTTGATCCTGTAAATCTTCAGTAACCGAAGATGTTAGCAATTCTTGTACTGATGGATATGAAGAAGAACAGATATAGAAATATTGATCATCTTCATAAATGGCAGATACATCAGCAACAACATCAGTCAATTGATTACTAATGTTGGAGTAAATGCTATTCACACCTTCATAGGTGCTATTTACTTTCCATCTATTTTCATTATTAGTATTTTTAATAATAGGACTAGAACTATCTACACCGTCCCTTAATACCTGAATTTTATCTCCAGTCTTAGCATATGGTTGTGGATTTTGAGGTAAAAGGTTATAAACAACACTATCCACGAGAAATTCTACACCAACACCAGATGCAGTGACACTATTGTACAGAACAGTTCCGTAACTATAGTTTGTATTAGTAGCCTCTCTAGTCTCGATAGTAAACTGATTTACAGTTTTTTTACTGTAGGTGAACTTATTTGTTCCAATAATTACCGTTCCTTTCTGTGGAAAACCTTCTGTGGAAAAAACAGTTACCTTGTTTCCTTTCTGAGCAGTCGCTTGTAGAGATTTTCTTAATTCTGTTCTAGCAGCAGACTTAAACTCTCCCTCGATTGTATCTGGAGCTAAAACTAAAGTAACAACTTGTCTTCCGTTTTTTGTTCCACCTAATACAACATTGTCAACAACAGCACGAGCACTATCTTGAGTAATGAAGTTTCCAATTAAATTAGTTGGATCACCAGAAATAACGGTAGCGGATAGAGTGTAATCTGTGTACCAGTCAGACGTAGAGGACTTTAAAGTATAATCTTTTGGATTGTATACAGAGACTTCATCTGGTTCTCTGCTAATTAGAGTATTGAAAAGAAACTGGATAGATCTCTCAGTACCTTTTGCTTTGTAGAAATCTCCAATATTTTTGATAAGTGTTCTCTTATCAACCTCATCCTTGAGATATTTCTCTGGGAATGCTGCCAGATACTCTTTCTCAAAATTCCTTACAAATGCATATAAAAATAAATTACTGACGTTTAGAACTTCAGAATTTACAGAATGATTTGCTGCCTCTGTTGATACAAACTCGGACTTAGTGTAAAGATCACCTAGAACGGTATTTCCACTTACACCTCTAGATACTTCTAAAAATTCTGTATCTGTTCTCTCTTTATAGAAACAGATCTCATCATTAATTTTAATATAACCATTCTCCTCAGGGAATGAGGATGCATCCTGAACTGTAATGGTTGTAGCGCTGCTTACAATTGAGGAAGATAATGTAGTTTTTTCTCTAAGGATAGTCTTATCGTAAAAATCAATATTACGATAAGTGGTGATGTTATGAATAATGTCAAGAGGCTGCCCACGTAATTCCTGCTGTTCATAGTATTTTTCTATGAACGTTTTGAATTTACTATAATCTTGTAGAATGAATCCAGGTAACTGGCTTTCAATCAGTGTCGAAATATTTCTTGTCTTAGCAGCCATTTACGATTACTCGGGATATGTATTAAATGTACTCTTTGAAATATCAACGTCTAAGTAAACATTACGTAGAGCATTTAAATCTTTAGAAAGGGGAGTTACCCTTACTTCAATTTTGTTGTCTATAAAGGATCCTTTAATAATGGTAAGGTTATCAATCATAATCTCACCTTTTTCATAATCAACCTTTCCGATACCTTCTTTCAAAGTGACCTTGACATTACCAGATCCAATGGTATTTAGGACGATTTCGCCATCAATATCTTCAAAAAATACTTTCGTATTTGGAAATTCACTGATGTAAAAATCTGTTGATTTTACAATAGGTTGACCACAATACTCAGCAAAAGCATTTTGATAACAAAGCTCATAATATGACTTAGAATTGATTTGTGGATAGAAATCTTTTCTCATCGTCACTGAAGTATCATTAGAGTTAATCGCTCTATCAGACTTATCAATTACAGAGACATACTTACTGTATCTAAATTTACCATTAAACTTCTCTGTATCAGATTGAGCAAGGTAATCTTCAATGGTCTTGATTACTTTCTTCTTGATATCCTCAGGTTTTGCTGTAGTGATACTCTTATTGTAATAAATGTCAGATCTTAACTCTACAAATAGAATAGAAGGATCAACTAGTACAGGAGTCACAGATGCAACCATATATGGTTTTAGTGCATCTTGAATCTTCTTCTTAGTGAATGAACTTAGTAGAGCAGAGTTCTTGGGTTTAATTACAATCTTAACTACACCATATTCGGGGTTTACTTCTTCTTCACCACCATATACAATGATATCAGCAATAGCTTCGTAGATTCCTTTGGTTGTAATGATAGAAGCAAAGTCATCAGCAGTTACTGCTCTATCCTGTGTACCAAAATACTTGGGAGCGTTGTATTTAATGGAACTGATAGATTCCATATCTTCGCCGCCGTCAGAAGTAACGACGAGACTTTGAGTAACGTTAAAGACAAAATTAGTCTGTCCAAGATCATTCTGTAAGACACCATTAAATGTGAACGTTCTGGCACCATTGGTAGCAGGTCCGTTAGTAATAATATAAGAGATCTCAACTTTGTTGCCATTGTCTAATGCAACACCAAGTGCTCCATCACCAAAGAAAACTTCATATCTTTCATCAGCAATCTCTTCAAGGAAGAAAACAACACTATCTGATCCTACTTTAAGAATATTATCAGCATACTCATAGTCAATGTATGAGGTTGAATTCTCACTTTCATAAACACGAACTCTAATCGTGTTGGTATCTACATTAGCGTTGTCAATAATAAAACGTTGATTTTCATCAGCATCAAACGTAAATGTATTAACAACCTGTTTCCCTTCATAAAAAGGAACTTCAGTGAATGAAGCAAATCCAGATGATACAGGTACAGTAATATCGTCTGGAGTGATATATTGGTATAATACATCATCAAATACGGTAGTGAACCCTGTACCTCTCTTTAAATTAACTGTAGAGGGGATATTGAGACCTGTAAAGTTTACACCAAAACTGATGTAAGAAATAGGTGCTCTCCTTGACTTTGGTTTGTATCCAATATTCTTCGCTAAGGATACTACGTTCTCTCTTAGAGATGCAGAATCAAGGAACATCTCATTTGCCACCATATTGGTGTTAAATGCCGTATAATACGTATTGTATGATAATACGTCCAATAAGACATTAATAGCCGAACCTTCGAAATCGTAATCTACGAAATCAGTCTGAGACCTAAGGTATTCCTTTAATGTAGTTTTGATTTCAGCAAAATCTAAATTTGCTAGCTGTACATAAGATGCCATTTTTAGATATTAGTTCGACTTAAAAAATAATCGGCAGTGAACCTTTTCTGGTCACCTTTAATACTATATTCTAACTCTACATCATATCCATCATCACTAAAGTTAGGTTCTACTTCTAATGTAGTAACATTGATCCTTGGTTCATAACGTGCTAATACATCCTGGATCTCATCAAATAAAAGACTTGATGTAGCATAGTCAATTGGTTCAAACAATAAATCATTTATTCTAGTACCTAGATCGCTATTAAATAACCGCTCGCCCTTGTTGGTTAACAACAAAGAACGAACGGATTGTTTGATTGCAGCTTCGTTTTTTACGACTAGTAAATCATTCGTAACCGGATGAGATTTAAAAGTCAGATTAAAGTCTTTGAAAGACGGAAGCTGAGGCATAAAAACAAAATCGCTTTTATGTATTTAGCATCATTCATGCCACCTTTCAACATAATCATCGAACCCACCTTTACCACCACAAGGACGACTTAAGCGATTTGTCGGAGGAATATTCCTCTTTTTTAAATAACGATCTGATGCTCGATCAGTAATTAACGTCATTCCTGATTCTATAAAATCTTGACTCTTGTCTACGGGTGATTGTGCCATCTGTTTCTCCTAAAAGGTAAAACAGAACTTTTTAAGGGGTTGCTATCCCTTCAATACTATTTACCCTGTCCCCGATATGCTTTACGAGCTTTGTTACGACTTGTAGCAGCATACTTGGTATTCTTTGAATTACCCTGACGAGTCAGCTTGGGTTTGCCTTCAAGATGAACGTTACCAGTAAACGAAGGACGTTTTGCCATTTTGTGCTCCTTTGTGATTAACTTGAGTATTATACCACACTCAGCGCCTTTTTCTCAGAGTGTCAGAAAAATTTTCAGGGCTTTTTCTTATATGCCCCTATACGTACAGTAGGCATCTGTATAGGTCCTGGAATGCCCCGTATAGGACCTGTAATACGTGTTGAAGTACCTGGGGTGATCGCTGGTAGGGTTTTCTCGAAATAAACTGAATCATTGCCAGTTGCTCCCGCTACTACCTGGCGAGGTTTAGGCAGAGCACAGAGTATAGCGACAATACCTGTAGGATCTGGTACAGCAACACTACCAGTTACCGAAGTACACGGAAAGTCATTCACAACAATTCTATTTGTGAAAGCTTTCCCCTTAATTGTAAGTACTGGTTTAGTTGCTAGGACTCCTAAAGGTTTACCAGCAACTAAACACCCAGGAGCTTCAATCGATTGTAAGTCAACTGAGTTCGCTGTCAGTATCTGTGGTCCTTTCGGTAATGCCATCTTCCAGTTTCCTTAGACGAGCGTCAATACTATCTAGGTATTCTACTAAGTTCCAATGAATATCCTCACCAGGAGGTTTGTACATGAACTTAAAAGGCATTGGAATTTTATTTAATTTTTCTTTGATTCCTTGCAACTCAATCTTGAAGGAATTCAACTCCATTTGAATTTGTTGATTGATCATTTGTTACTTTCTCAGTTACTTTAAACCCATCGTCGAATTTTGTCTCGACCTCAATGTTCGGACGAAGACCATTATAATATTGCTGAGCAACCTGATCAATGCTATCAGCAAACTGATCAAAATCATTGAACCGGACTTCTTGTAATGTGCCGTCTGGGTTCTTGTAGGTGACTTTGTGTTCCATTGTTTCTTTTGAGTCTTATAACTACTTATCATTCTAGCACGTTTCTTGTTTTCTTGGTATTGTGCTGTCCATGGTTGAAGCTGCTTGTAACGGTTATTGTAACGACGCTTTCTGGGCATTTTTTTACCTGGGAAATTTTTTTATATGAGAGGGACCCGTTTTCGATAATTCGAGGGCGCTGGGAAACGTTTATAGCTTAGAAAGACGGTACTTTTTTAGGGTAACCCGCTCGGCGCGCCTAAGTATAACAAAAAGGGGCATAATAACTGCCCCTATGTATAGCTAACTGTTCACCCGTTACCCATAACAACAGCGTATGCAGATGGTGAGGAGATGTGAGCACGATCACGCCATTGTTGTGAACCACGTTTAGTCTTAAAACCAACTTGTTCACAGATTAGTTCACCCTTACGTGGGCGACGCTTACGTACACTTTTGACTGTGTATCCTGCTGCCAATAGTTGTTCTTTGGTAGCGGTGGCGAAGTTCATTTAGTGTTGAGTGAGTGAGTGTTAGTTAGTGTGTGTGGTTAAGTGATCACAACTCTGCCATCATTTCGTTCATCTCATCGGCATCAATGTTCACGTTGTCCCACTCAACACCGTCGCCAGTTTGACCGAGGAACTTACCCACTTGCCCCTCCATCATACAGCGGACAAACTTATCCCAAGGGGTCTCATCTTCGGAGCAATACTCTACACATGCCTTGGCAGTGTTGTAGAGAAACTCATCATTACCAACCCAGAGGGCAGCATTCCAAGTTTCGAAGTTTGCCCAACCGTTGTAGTTGCTGATCATGGTGTGTGTTTGTGTGTTGTGTGTATCCTAGTCGGTCAGTGCCTCAGTGGCGGTCGGAGATGTTCCAGACTCCCCACTGTCCACTCTCAGGGGCAGGGGTGAGGATCTCGGTGCCAGCGGCAACGTCTGCCTTGGCAGCGGCAGACCGTGCCATCATGGCGTTATGCTCACGGGTGTACTGGGCGAGGATGGACTGCATTTGCTTTTGATTGATCATGCTCTTAGTATGGCAGGTCTTGAGGCGCTTTGGGGGAAATGGTGGACAGTGCCTCAGTTGGCACAATTTCTCTTTGCTTTCAGTTGCTGAAGTGGGGTCATCTCATCAACAATCTCCACCTTACATCTGAACTGAGGTGTAACAATCTTGCCTGTAGATTTCAACTCTTTTGCTTTAGTTTGTTGAGCAATCAATGCGTAGTTCATGTCAGTTAAGGACCACACGGTAGTCTATACTCCTCACACAATATCCTGCTGCCGATGTAATCTCTTCTACGAGATCATCACCATCATCTGCCTCCCAAAATGTGCCCACGTAGTCATCATAAAAGTCCTCACATTCTTGCTCAGTCATGGGATACAAATCATCCTCAAAATCAAACTCGATGTAGGTAACTTGGAATTGCATTTGTATCAGTCAAGCAAAGGATCTTCTTTCTCGATATCCTCTTGCATGTCCAGAGGCATCATCTCACGATCATCAATGTCCAGGTCGAAGATCTCACCTGGCATGTCCATAATTTCATCCCACATTAGTTTATCAAAGCGAAGGGCGATTGTACAGGGGTCAGTATACATCACAGACCGTTGAGGAAGTCAGCAAGTGCCTCATCGTACTCCTCTTGAGTATCAAAGACACGACCGTGAATGTTAAGAGGAAAGGTCTTCTTAACACCAGCAGATGCTACCACTCGGCAGTCTGCCTCATCGTATCCCATTTCGATGAGAGTGTTGACGTAGGGGTTGTTGGTTTTGTTTGTCATGTAGACATTATAGGCACGGGTGGGGACGCTTTGGGGGGATTAGTGGACAGTGTGCCTATTGTCCACTCGCGGCCGCGACTAGTTCAAACGTATGCTTCAATCAGCAGTGGTATATTCAATGTCCACTATACATTCCCATGACACATCCTCTTGCTCGTTATCATCTTGTTCTGAGAGTTCTTGTTGATAATACTCGGCAAATGTCATTTGATGAGTTGTCGTTTGATCCCTCTATATAGGCGAGGTGCATAAAAAAAGAACCATACGTGGAAGTATGTAAACTCCACGTATGATTGCTCTTTGTATATAATACTCAAACCAACAGGTCCTTAGTAGCAAGGGCACCAAGTTTCATACCATCACGAAACTCAGTCACAAAGAATTCAGTGCCATTGTAGAGACGAATGAACCACTGATAGTTCTTTTGAAAGATACCCTCACCAGGGATACCATGCTCACTCAGAATAGCATTGAGGCGAGACTTAGTGGTGTTAGACTGCCAACCACCATCATACAATTTGATGCCCTTCTCATCAACCATGGCGATCAGATTGCCATGGAGATATACAAAAGAAATATCCTCTCCCATATTGTTGAGAGTGATAACTTGAGTGTTATCGAGTTTGAAATCTTCGCCGTTAGTGATAGCGGCGTTCATAAGACGTTCGATCTTACGCAAAATTGACTCCGTTTGGTTGACTTAACTACAATACAGGATCAGGGGGCATTTACAACCCCCTGTGTGCCACTAGTCCAACTGTCTACAGGTTGCCCCCGATAACACCTGCCAGGATATCTTCATCATAGTGAGACAAGACTTCCTCTTTCATCTCATCTTCAGTGTAAAGTTCAAACGATTCCATGATAACATCGTAGACCATTGCTTCCATGGTTTTGTAATCCATGCCTTCGATAATCATCTCAGCATAGTTAGACTTGAATTGGGCAAGTTGAGTGTCGTTCATTTGTTGAGTGGAGTGAAGAACCAGAGAATGATTAAAGAACCGATGATTACAGTTGTCATAAAGAAGGGACAACCGAGACAGTATAACGTTTGAACTCTACACGGTAGTAGTTAAGTTCCTCTGCAATCCTGTTCACCATGTTGTTAAGTTGGCGATCAGATCCTTTGATAGTTTTAGGTTTGGGCATCTTACGATACTCTACCAAATGGGTGATAGATTGATCGGGATTGATACGATCAACCTCGATTCGGTAAGTTCTCAAAAGAGGCAATTCCTGACGACTCATTAACAATACAGCATTTTGGGCATCGTGCCAGTTTAGTGTGCCACTAGTCTGACTGGCACATCAGTAGTGATCATAAATCGCTGCATGTTTGCTATGGTTGATGTTGCCCAACTCCAGCATGAAATCAACATAATCTCTCCAAAGTTCAGAAATTTCTTGATAGTCTGTCTTGAAACAATATCCTTCGATATCCATCATGTGACGAAATCTCATAGCAAGATCTTTTCTAGACATGAATCAATTCCTGACAACTTGTTAACAATACAGCATCAGGGGGCATTTACAACCCCCTGTGTGCCACTTCTCAGACCATCACAAGGTCAGGCGACTTCTTTACACTGAAGGA